>WNGL01000956.1_pt1 | contig 70118 bp, 65 predicted proteins | sample 5400591 | NCBI WGS metagenome assembly WNGL01 (sample SAMN13153377, study PRJNA577476) | soil metagenome | isolation source: 80 cm soil or saprolite under Garry oak tree replicate 1 | place: USA:California | collected 2016-06-15 | reverse complement strand
GGGCACTCACACCTTTGTGCAAACTTCCACCGGACACGACCTCGTGGTCTTTTGGGCGCAGGCCGTCGATCGCCATTTCAGACCGATCGAGTGGTAGTACCTCGTCTGACAGCTGAATTAAATTGCCAGCTCTCTTGCTTTCTCTTCTGTTAACCAGGGTGTCATTTCTAACTTTAACTGCTCCGACGTTCGATATCCGCTCGAGGTTAATGCTGATCGCGCCACACCCGGACGATGAAGCGTTGGCTTGTAGCGTCATTCTCCAGAAAGCGGTTCGCGCTGGAGCGGCCATTCGCATTGTCTACGTCACAGATGGGGATGACAATCCCTGGCCACAGCGAGCAGTCGAAAGAAGATGGCGCTTGAGCGCATCGGATCGAAAACGCTGGGGAGAATTGCGGTGCGCCGAATCGCTGGCCGCACTGCGCATCCTCGATATCCACCCTGCGGACGTTCAGTTCCTTGGCCTGCCAGACCAGGGCCTAACCGATCTTTTGTTGCGTGATTGCGACAGCGCTCTCACGCGACTCACTCAAGTGATCGACGATTGGTCACCCACAGAGATCCTTGCGCCTTCACTCTTCGACATTCACCCAGACCACAACGCCGTTGCCGTGATGATGCGGCTCATCTTCGCCGACTTTTTGGCACCGGGAGTTTCGCAGTGGAATTATTTGGTGCACGGCCGCAGCCCCGCGTTTTTCGACCGCGCCGCGGAATTATCGCCATCCGAACTGGAGACCGCCACAAAACGTGACGCAATTCGCCGCCATCAAACGCAAATCAAACTGTCGAGGCGACGTTTTCTTAGATACGCCACGCGCTCGGAACGTTTTCTTCGTGTCGAACGCGAGAGCGCTGTCTGGTGCGATGGTGCCGTTCATTCCGTTTCTCGAACACGCGACAACCTCGATGTCGATCTTCGCTTTTCGGCTAATCCGTTTCGTATGCAAAGAAACAAGTTTTTCATTTTGGGTCGCGACTCCCTTGGGCGAAAACGCGCGTGCCAGATCCGTCTTCCCGGCTGCTCGGCCGATCTTGAAATGTTGGATTGCGCGACGAATCACAGCATTGGCATCGCTCGTTACCGGGGCCATCCGTTTGCCGGCGAGTTCACGCTTCCATTGCATCTGTTTTCGCCGATCCACGACTTGTTTATCAAAGTCGATCGGCGTTCGTGGTTCTTCGATGAGGCCGGTTGGATCGAGATTCCGGGTGTGCCGAGTCTGGCAAAGGTCCCTCTTTCTGTGATTTACGCTGAGGCACATTCGCTTGCGGTTCGTTAGGCGTTTCACCTCGCCAGGCCCAGTGCAAGATCGACAATCGTCTTCGCGCGGCGTAATTTGCGCGGCATGACGTTGCAGAAGTTTTGTCTGCGGACGCGCTGTCTATAAAAGCAGAAGCCTGTTCTCGGCTCACATATCGGTCGTTCTCGGCAAATTGAAACAAGACATCGACGTTACGAGCGCACGGCCAGCTGGTTGGAATGCGATCATTTTTGGAAAATATCGGCATGTTCGCTAAATCCCCGAGTCGCGACCAAAGCCGTTACGGCGGCGATGATGCACGGAGTCAAGTCGGTCGTTCTATCGACACTACATTCACTTGGAACAGCTGTGGATCTTGGCGGTAACGCCCAGGCTTGCCGACGCTCGACTTATGGCTGGCGGGTTCTCGGGTCCAAGAAAGGTCGCGGGCGTTATGAAGGGATATCTCCCAGCGCGATTGCTTCGCGGGCAAGTTGTCGTAGACTGCATGTTCTTTCATTATCGTGTGAAACTTCTCGACAAAATCGGCCGCGAATTTTCCGGCTATAACATTTTGGAGTCGGGTAAGCGTCTTTTCGATCGCAAACCGCTGCAATGCAGCCTTTATGTCACAGACCGCTGCAATCTCGATTGTGCCTATTGCACCGAGTATGACAATAGCCGCCCGCATCCGAGCCTCGACGATTTGAAAAAATGGCTGCGGAAAATTCGCGAGCTTGGCACAATGCGCATTGCGCTCGTCGGCGGCGAGCCGCTTACGCATCCAAATATTGTGGAACTCGTTCGTTACTGCCGCGAACTGGGCTTTGCCACCAGCCTAACCACTAACGGTTTTCTACTGACCCGTAAGCTTCTCGCGGAACTGGAAGAGGCCGGCTTGCAGGTCATGCAGATCAGCGTTGACCGGATGACACCGAGCCCAATTACAAGAAAAACCTTCAAGACGATTTTGCCCAAGCTCGATTACTTTCGTGATTCAAAAATCAGTCTGCATATCACAGGAGTGATTTGTGCCGATACTTTGCCCGAATCGCAAGCAGTGCTTGAGACCGGTTTGTCGCGCGGAATTCCGACTGAAGTCCGTCTCGTGCATGCAGACCCATTGAATCGGTTTCGCGTCGATCGCGGGCCGCGCGAAGAACTCGAGCGCTTTATCGATTCGATGATCGAACGGAAACGCCGCGGAGAAAAGATTCACACCAGCGAGGCGATCCTTAATTACCAACGTAGTCTCCTCCGTGGCGAGCACGTCGAGTGGACGTGTATGGCCGGCTACAAATTATTCTTCGTCTCCGCCCAGGGAAAATTCTGGATTTGCAGCATGGTGCATACGGACAAGCACATCATGGATGTCACGTTGGACGACCTCTACGCGAACTATCGCAAGAAGTCGTGCCAGGAGGGTTGCGGCGTTTATTGCGCAGTGAGCGCTTCGCTTCTCGTGGAAAAACCGATCGCTGTGCTCGGCAAGGAAATTATCGCGCGCGCCAGGCGCGTACCGTCGATGTTGTCTCCTTCTTCAAGTCCGCGAATCAATAACGTGCGGTCCGTGCGCGTTACAAATCCAGAGGGAACGGACGAGATGAATGGCAGCACTGAAGGCAGCCCATCCACAGATGAACGCGTAACTCTGCGGAAAAGCGCCTAGCAAAAAACCGCACGCCAGCATCCAAACGTAAACGTTTCTCCGAGCCGCGATCAGCCGGAAAGCACGGTCGAATGGCGTAACGTCATCGAGCAGGCGGCCTTTTACGGTCTTGGCCCGCCGTTTCGCGAATTCATCTAACAAGTGCGATCCGACGAGCAAAGCGAAAAAATAGAACACGTTTGGAAACTGGCCGCTTCGCCACAAATAAAAGGCGATAGCCGCCCACCACGAATTCTCGATGAGATAATCGAGATGATGTTCCCACTTGCCGCGCTCGGTCGTTTCAATTTTGACGCGCGACTGCTTCCCGTCGAGTCCATCGACGATACCAAAAGTCAGAGCAGCGAGGATTCCGAGTCCGATACGGCCAACCGCAAATGCCGCCGTAGCGCTGCTTCCGATGATGAAACCCGCAATCGTAATTTGGTTCGGCGTGATTCGCGTTTTGCAAAGAAGTGAGATGATTCGCGTTTCGATCGGTCCGTGGATGTAAGCCGGCAAGTCGAGCGTTCCCTTTTGGGCGGAATCAAGAATGACACGCTCAGCCAGGCGACAGTCCTGCTCCGCCGACACCGGGAAACAAAGTGGCCGCACGCGCCGACGCATGCTGACGATGTAATCGTCTTCCTCCGCTGTGTCGACGACATCGATCTTGCGGTAGTCGATCTTGTTTTTGAGTTCCTCAAAAAGCGGCGCGGCGGGTGAAAATGCAAGGAGAAAATCCCTTGTGACCAAGACCGGCCCACACGGATTTCGGACTAAAGATCGCGCGAATTCCGGTGGATTTGAATCGATAAGCGCGGCGGATGAATCCTTCGCGCAGAGAGCGGCAAGCAAACGCGAATCACAATAAATGTTTGCTGGTACTATTAAGAAGCGCTCGGACGGTCTTTGTTCTAAAAGCACCTGGGCAGTAAGGGATCCAACTGTGCCTGAGACGAGATGGACAATTACTTGTTCGCGCGGCCATGAGCGCTTCGCTAATTCACCTCCGACGATTTCCGGCGTGGTCGAAAAAACAACCGCGTGGCGAAATCCGAGCCGTTGCAAAATACGCAGCAAACGTTCGAGCAAATTGACGCCGCACAATTCGATCAACGCCTCGGGTGCATCCGCGATTATGATTGGCAGGATGTTCTCCATCGCCCCGCGAGACTAACGGCGGATGCCGCGCACTGCCAACTGTCTGCAGCGTATCCTTATGCCTCGCAATCGGACTCCTGCGAATGGTTCGAACGCGACTTAAAAGATCGAACGTCGCGCGCCGCGCGGGTGGCTGGCGACAATGCAGCCATCTTTCATTTCGTGAATCCAATCGCAAGCATCGGCGATGACGGGATTATGGGTCGCCAGAAGCAAGGCTTTCCCGCCCTCCTGCACGATGTTTTGCAGTAGTTCAAACGCGCGCTCGGAATTGGCGGTGTCGAGATTGCCGGTCGGTTCGTCCGCCAGGATTACGCGCGGATCGTTGGCCAGCGCGCGCGCGATCGCTACCCGCTGTTGTTCGCCTCCCGAAAGATGTCGGCTGGGCCTCCGCAATTTGTCACCTAATCCAACCGCTTCCAGCAGGCGCGAGGCGCGCTGGCGCATCTTGCTATCGGAAAGTTGCGCGAGCTTGCGCATCGGAATCATCACGTTTTCCTGCGCAGTAAAATCTTCCATCAGAAAATGAAACTGAAAAATGAAGCCGATGAACTTGCTCCGTTTAAAAGCCAGTTCATCATCGCTCAAATGAGACACGGGCTCGGATTCGATCGAAACGCGGCCGGCATCGGGCAGATCGAGCAGTCCGAGAACATAGAGCAAGGTGCTTTTCCCGCAGCCGGACGGGCCGACAACGGCGTGGATACTTCCGGCATCGACATCGAGCGACACACCGCGCAGCGCGTGAACGCGCTCCTCCGCCTCGCCCAGATAGCGTTCGATCGCTTCGCAGCTGAGGCAAGTATCCGCGTTCATCTGGAACCTCTAATCGTGGCAACCGGAGGCAACTCAGCGGCACGACGCGCCGGAACATAACTCGCGATAAAGACGGCCAGGATGGCCAAAAATGTTGCAAAGAGATAGTGCCGCCAATCCCATGTCACCAGAAAGTAATTCGTGTACAGCAAACCGCGGATTCGGATGGGAATATGAGACACTCCCCACGTCATCAGCGCGCCAAGCGCGCAGCCGAGCAGCGATCCGGCCGCCGCGATCAGCGCGCCCTGCCACAAAAAGATCGCGCTGATATCGATCCGGCGGTAACCCATCGAACGCAAAATGGCGATCTCCTTTACTTTCGCCAGCACAGACATCGTCAGCACATTGAAAATACCGAAACCGGCGAGCAGGATGATAAGAGAAACGGTGATCGCGACGGACATTCTCAGGGTAAGGAAAAGCTGCAGTGTGCTTTCCTCGCGGTCCTGCCAACTTGTTGCGCTATGCTGGAAGAGTTCTTCGAAACGTTTGGCCAGAGCGGGCGCACGATTCGGATTGCGCAGTTTGTAAATGATCATCGACGCGCCGGAAGGTTGTTGCAGAAGGGCCTGCGCGATCCGGGCATGTGTATAAACCCGGGTGGAATCAATCGATCCGATCCCCGCGCGCGCAATTGCGGCAACAGTGAAACGCCAGTACTCCCCATTTGGCGCGAGCAATTGCACCGTGTCGCCGATGCCAGCCTGAAGCATTTCTGCCAGACGCGAACCGATAATGATCGAGCTCGTATTGTTTCGAAAGTTGTCGAAGTTGCCGTCAATCAACTGGTGGAGAAGATCCGTCGTTTGCGCATGCAGAGCCGGATCGATGCCGTAAAGATCGACAGTCGCATTTTCAAATCCCGCGCGAGCGCTGACTGTTCCACGCAGAACCGGCGAACACGAAACCACATTGGAGAATTGTCTGCTTACCCGCATGATTTCGTTCGCGTTGGTGATGCCTTCAAAATACAGGCGGCGCCCCACCGTTCCGTTAGAACGTTTCGCCGAAACCATCAGCGGCTCGTAGCGCGGACGGAAACGCGATCTGATAACCAGCGCGCCGTTGCTGCCGATGGTCGAATCAATGAAGTAGCGCGCGAAGCCCTGGGTCTGCGCCTGCGTGCAGATAAAAATCGCCACACCGAAAACGACGCCGCTGAGGCTCAGAAGTAAGGCCCGTTTGCGATGGGTCAAAAAACGCAGAGCGATGTAAAGCGGTGGGGTCACGGTTCCGTTGGCATGAGGGGTGAGCTGACCATTCGCTGCCGTACTGCTTCGCCGGGACGGAATTTGTCCTGGGCGGAAACGATTACGCGGTCGCCTTCGGTCAAGCCACTCAGCGCCTCTGTGAAATCGAGGGTGCGAAATCCAACGTTCACCGTGCGCGGATTAACAATTCCCTGTTTCACGACGAGCGCTTGATCGACAAGGAGCGCGCGCGTTGGCACGAGAAGAGCATTTTGATGGGCACCGGTGATGATGTTCATCTCTCCGGTCATTCCAGTCATTAGATTGTCCGGCGGATTTTGCATTTCGAGCACCACGGTATATCGCTGCGTGGTTGGATCGGCTGCCGGCTGGACCGAGGTGACGCGTGCAGTGAAAGACCGTGTGCGATAGGCGTACAATTGGAGTTTTGCTTTCATTCCGGGTTTCACTTCGCCCACGTCTTCCTCGTTTACTTCGCCGCGAACATAATTCTTGCGTGAAGAGACTGTGAAAAGCTCGTTGCCGTCCGAAACGAGTTCGCCATCGATCGTCTGGACATTGGTGAGAAGTCCATCGATCGGCGACCGGACTTCGGCGTTCTTCATCTCCCCCTCCAGTTTTTTCGTCGTTTCTTCGAGCGAGTTGAGATTGCGGTCCCGCTCAATTCGCTCTGTCTCCAAAGCGCCACGCAGGCGGTTCGCTTCGCTCTTCGCCTTCTCGAATTCGACTGCTGGCACGTTGCCAGAGCCGACGACCTTCTCGAGCCGTTGAAGATTGTCTTCAGCTGCCTTGAGCAACTCGGAAGAGGGAAGCGGGAGCGCGGCGCGCTGGATGGCGGCCTGCAAATCGGCGCGCGCTTGTTTTAATTCCCGGGCGGTTTCCTCGTCGGCGATCGTCGCCAGCAACTGACCTTTTTCTACGCTTTTGCCGATCGCCCCACGACCGGCGGAGAAAGATTCCGCCAGTTGGATAAAGCCGTCATTTTGCGCTCGAATGCGCACAACGAACGCCGGTTCGATCCGCACGGTGCCGTAAACGGCAGAAATGGCGGTTCCACGACGCACCACCACAACTTCCGCCACTGGCATGACGAAATAGGACGCCACTGCGAAAATCAGCACGAGAGCTGCTACGCCGCCCCAGAGAACCCCTTTTGATTCCGGCAATTTCAATTCGAAAACTAGTCTGGTGTCCGTAACACTTCTTTGCAATAAACCGCTGCCCGAGCGTTTTTATTCGCATCTTCGCCTTTTGGCAGATGTTCTCGAACATCATTGCAAGACACCACAGCAGAAACTCTCGTTCGATCAGGGACGAACAATTAGGCGCCAGATGGTAGGGCGACACGACCGCCCTGGCCGCCGCGCTCCACGCCATATGCTTGGAGCCTAGCGAACGGCAGCGCACAGAGTAGGAACGCAGCCGACACGGCCTGCCGCTACAGCCCTTCGGTTCTGGTTGCTGCATCTACTGCGATCTTGTGGTGTCGTCGGAAAATTGAAAATAACGCCCCGTGGCGCGGTCCCACTCGGCAACGGCGAGATTGTGTTGATAGATCGCATCTAACAATCCGCTTTTAGTCTGCAAAAAGCCATTTTGTGTAATGCGGTATTCGAGGGGGGACGCCAAGCCGCTGGTCAGATTTTGCTGTACGATACGTGCACTCTCTTCCGCAGCGGCTGTGGCGGCGGCGAGCGATCTTTCGCGAACCTCCGTTGTCTTAAGATCGTTCGCGATACGCGAGAGCTCGCGAGGGACATTCGCCTCCAGCTTCCGGCAGGTCAGTTCGTTTATCTCGCGCGCCGAGCGCGCCCTGAGAACTGCGCCTCCCACTTTGCCATTATCGACGACCCGCCACGTGTACGCGGCCTTCTCGCGAATTTCTGACCCAATAAAATCCTGGTTCCTGCTCGTTGAGCCTTCGCGATGAATTCCTGTGACTGGGACGTACTCGCCTGAAATGCTTCCGATCACCGCAGGGTAATAGCCAGCTTCGATGATCCGTTGATCTTCGTTGGCGGAGCGCACGAACAAACGCGCGAGTTTAAGATCGGCTCTCCTCTCTAAAGCCGCCGCTGTTTCGGAATCAACATCCGTGCGCATCGGGGCAAACTGCAGCTCGCCGTCGGGCTCTGGCAACGATCTCTTCGCAGCATCGATCGCCATCGCCTCGGCCAATTTCAATTGCGCGCCCAGATACGCGCGATGCGCGCTTTCAATTTCTGGATCCAGCTCAGAGGCTTGGACAGTAGCGCTTGTGAACGCGCTCCGATCGGCGAGTCCGGCTTCGTAGCGAGTTTTCTGCGTAGCCACATTCTCTTGCAGCCGTCGCTGTTGTTCGCCCCGGATGGACTCCAGCGACCGATTATAGAGCACCGCGTAAAACGCCAGGCGCGCGGCGTGAAGCTGCTCCACTACTGCAACATTCAGTTGCTGTTGTGCAATCAAGATTTCGACGTCTCCACGTCGGAGCGACGGCGGCACAGCTACGTGGAACAAAGTCTGCGTCAAGGCGCCGCGCCCCAGGCCGAACCCTTTTACTCCGCTCTCACCAGCCCGGTGGCCGACCTGAACACCGGCCGGCACGCCCAATTCGGCGTGGGGCCAAACAACGGAACGAAAAACGAGACGCTGTCCGGCCGCCTGTTCCAGGCCTGATTTCGCTTCCTGAATGGCCGGATTTTTTTCCAGAGTAGTTTGTAGAACGGTCTCCAGGGTGATGGCGTCGGCTGGACATGCAAAACAGGCCATCAAAATCGTGATGACGAGGCCAAGACGTGCGTACGTGTCTTTCACATTGGCGCTTCGCGTTTGTTGTAGCGGCTTCGCTGTGGGAAGCGCGGTGCTGATGCGTTTAACACGCGCGCGTCGCGTCGCCCACACAGCGACCGCTACAGGTTGACCGTACATACTCCGCGGAAATAAAAGACGTCGCTTCATCGCTGGCTTAATTTTGCGGGCGGACGCGCCAGATCGGCAGCCTGTGCTGCATTACGAGCGTCGTTCTTCGCGTTTTTCATTTTTGATCCGAAATTGAGTGCTTCCGCCGAGCTGGCGCAGGCGTGGGCGAGACGCGCAAGAGCCACGTTGTGCAGGTAAATTGCGCTTAGTCGAGTCGTGCGCGTCCGAGTGACATCAGAGGCTGCTTGCAGGATGTCGAGTTGTGTTCCCAATCCGGCGGCGAAATTGCTTTTGGCAATCTCGAGAGCTTCATCTGCGGCCTGAACGTTACTTGTCTCTGTTTCGAGCACCCGTTCAGCCTGTTGGAGATCAAAAAATGCACTGCGTACTTCCGAGGCGACGGCGCGCCGAGCAGCCGCCAACGCCTGCACGGCTGCTTCGCGCCGGGCGCGGGTGGCTTGCATGCGCCCCTTGGCGGCAAACCCATCAAATATGTTCCACGTCGCGTTTATCCCCACCACACCCCCGTAATTGAATTCTTGACCGACCTCCGGATCACGCTCGCTGTAAACCTCGTACCCGGAAAAAGCTCGGACATGCGGCCGCAGCTCGCTCCGGTCCAGAACATATTGCTGGTCCTCGATCTCGATATCCTTCTGCCGGGATTTAATTACCGCTCGATTTGCATTGGCCCTGGCCAGGCAGTCGTTCAGATCGGGATGATTTGGTTGATATTGCAATTCTCCCGAAACCTCAAAGCGCGCCGCCTCAGCTCCAGGACGGGCGTCTCCGCCAAAAAGGTCGCCGAGCCGGAGGTAGGAATTTTTCAATTGCGTTTGGGCGTTGAAAAGTTCCGGCTGCTCGTTGGCCAGCGCCACTTCCGCGCGTTGCACGTTTAATTTACCAACAATACCGGCGCTAAAACTTTGCTGCTGGCTCTTGAGTTCCTCGTCGAGAACGCGGACCGAATCTTCACGCACCCGCACCTTCGCCCGATTCAGGAGAAGTTCGTTAAACGCGATCCGCACATCCATTGCCACCCGACCGGCAGTCTCCTGCAACTCATAGTTCTGCTTCTCAATATTTAAACGCGCGATTGCCACCTGGCTGGTTACTGCTCCGCCAGTGTAAAGATTCTGTTCGAGTCGCAGTGTCGCATTGTAATCTTCGCTCCGCAGCCGGGTTTCGCTCTGCTGCTGCCGTTTATCGTACAGCCCGCTCGAGGTTAACGAAGGTAGAAATCCTGAGCGCGCTTCAACGAAGCCGCCGCGCGCTCCTTGCACTTTTTTCCGCGCAATCGCGATTTCAGGATTGTGCGCCTCGGCGACTGCGACGGCTTGTTCAATGGTGTAGGTGGGGATCGCTGCCTGGATAGAAGCGGGCGCAGCGGCAGCGATCAACGTGGCGATTGCCGCGAACTTCAAGCGCATTTGGTCCATCTCTTTGCAAGGGCCTTCTTTGCAACCAAGAATGCCCGTGAATTTTCCCCTTATATCAGTTCTTGCAACCCGGCGCGACTTCGGACACATTCCGCGCTTGCAATACTCGCAGCTGCTGCAGACAGGTACAACTATTGTGGTTGAAGCGGCCTGATTTGTGTCTTGCTACGAATAATCTAATTCAGATAGCTTTTCAGCTTTAACAATTTAGAAATGAGAAAAATAAGAATCGCCATCGTTGGGGTTGGAAACTGCGCCAACTCTCTTGTTCAGGGGATAAATTTTTATGACGGCTCCTCAGCCAACGACACTGGCATCGGGTTGATGCATCGCCAGATCGCCTCGTACCGGCCGGGCGATATCGAAGTCGTGTCTGCTTTTGACATTGACAGGCGTAAAGTCGGTCTTGACGTGAGTAAGGCGATTTTTTCGCCGCCCAATTGCACAAAGGTTTTCTGCGACAAGGTCAAACTCACAGGAGCCATCGTGAAAATGGGCTGCGTTTTGGACGGATTCGCTCCTCACATGCGCGACCAGGACCCGTTGCGCACGTTCCTGCCGCTGGAGAAAGAATCCACTCGCGAACAGATCATCGCCGAATTGAAGAACTCCTCCGCAGAGCTGATGGTCAATTATCTCCCGGTTGGCTCGGAGGAGGCGACCCGCTTCTACGCCAGCTGCGCGTTGGAAGCCGGACTTGGTTTCGTCAATAACATCCCTGTTTTCATCGCGAGCGATCCAACATGGGCAAAGCGTTTTGCCGACAGAAATTTGCCGGTCATCGGAGACGACATCAAAGCGCAAATGGGCGCCACCATCCTGCATCGGGCGCTGGTGGACCTTTTTCGCAAGCGCGGCGTTAGAATGGTGCGTACCTATCAGTTGAACACTGGCGGCAACACCGATTTCCTGAACATGCTCAATCGCACCCGGCTAGCGTCGAAGAAAACTTCAAAGACCGAAGCCGTCCAATCTGTGATGAGCGAGCGTCTGGCGGATGAAAATATCCACATTGGCCCGAGCGATTACGTACCGTGGCAGCTCGACAACAAAATAGCCTTCATCCGCGTGGAAGGCCGACTCTTTGGCGATGTGCCAATGGAAATCGACGTGAAACTTTCGGTGGAAGATTCGCCAAACTCGGCCGGCGTAGCGATCGACGCCGTCCGCTGCTGCAAGCTCGCACTCGATCGCGGCATCGGCGGCGTGTTGCATTCGGCTTCCGCATACTTCTCCAAGCATCCGCCCGTGCAAATGACCGACGACGAAGCCTATCGCTGCGTTGAGCAATTCATCCGCGGCGAGCGCGACCGCTGAGTTTCATCCCTGAGAGAAGCAGACTGTTCCCCTACAGATTCTTGCCATAGGTGCGATACGTTTTGTAACGCCGCGCGCCGATCGCTTCGAGGAAACGGTTGATCATAAAATTGTCCTCGAGCGTCATGCTTAGTTCGCCGGTGAACCCCCGTTTGACCATTGTTTCTTCCATTACGCGTAACACCAGCATCTCGGCGATTCCGGCACGACGATATTTCTCGACTACACCTAGAGCAATCAGGCGGCCTTTTCGGATGCGTCGCTTGTAGAACAGCAATTTGATCAAGCCGATGGGAAAACCAAAACGGGTCAATCGTCCGTTGATCCGCCGGAGGGCGACGTTGATGTCGGGCACGCCGATGACGAAGCCGACCGGCTTGTCGCCAATTTCCGCGAGCAACGTTGCCTGCGGCACGATGAGCGGCTTCATCTCGTGCGCGAGGTGATCGAACTCAGCCTCGGTAAAGGGAACAAAGCCCCAGTTTTTTTCCCACGCTTGATTGTAGATTTCGCGAAGCCGTCTGCTTTCGTCGCGGAGATTTTTGAGATTAGCCGGGCGAATCGTGACAGGCCAGCGCCTGCGAAACCGCGCGGCGAGTTGCCGCAAATGCACCACGGCTTTTGACGGATCAGCGAACCACCACGCGTACCAATCTTTGACTTTTGTGAAGCCGCAGCTCTCGATCAGGGGCCGGTAGTACGGCGGATTATGCGCGGTCAAGATCGTGGGGGGAAACTGGAATCCGTCGATCAACAGGCCGCAGACATAATTGGTTGAATAATCGATCGGGCCCATGATCTCGCTTCGGCCTTTTTTTCGCAGCCAAGCGGTCGCCGCATCAAAGAGCGCAGCAGCTATGTCACGGTCATTCACGCATTCGAAGAGTCCAAAACAACCGACATTCGTCTCGTGCAGCGAATTGTAATTCGGATCATCGCTCGCCATGATCCGGCCAACGATTTCACCGTTTTGCCGCGCGAGAAACAATGCGGCGTCACCGTGCTGGTAAAACGGATGCCGCTTGCGGTCGAGGAAGGCCTTTCGCTCGATGATTAACGGCGGAACCCACGCCGGATCATTGGCGTAAATTTGCCATTGAAATTTGATGAACGCATCGCGATCCCGGCGCGAGCCGACTTCTGAAACTTCAATATTCGACACGAATAGAAAATCGACTTACGCGGAATTTCCCCATTGCTCGGTAACTTCCAACAGCGATTCAGCCATGTGTTCCTGGCGAGTAATCAGATAGACGAGCAGAAGATTAAGCGGGATGAGTTCGAACCAGAAATAGTAAATCGGCTGGCCGATGAACAGCAAAGCAAACAAAACCAACATCCGTGAGTTCGTCATCAAGAGACCCCACCATTTCAACGTCGGGCTCGCTAGGTTTCGATAACGCGTCCTTAACCAGTCTGGGATTTCACCGTGGAACAGTTGGCTGGTTGCATCGCGCAACTTTTTCAGCTGCGGCGCAAGCATTTCCTGTTGGCGAGTAAAGTTCAAATACAATGCGAGCAGGAACTTGTTCCAGGGCTTGGAACGCCAACTTAGCTCCTGGTAATCGGATCGCAGAACAGCGGCGGAATCCAATCCCATGCGCGCTCGGTTCGTGACAAAATAAAGATACGTGCTGCGGTAATAATCAGCCGCGGCGCCTTGCAATGCGTGACTGATCCCGGCCGCCATAGCAACAAGACAGATTGCAGGCGATGAACCCTCGGCGAGGTAACGGAGAGTCAAATGGACGTAAATACTCAGGAAGCCAATGTGATCGGCAAGGCTGTCAATAATGCGGCCTTCGCGGGTCTCGCGATGAGTCAGGCGGGCGAGCTGACCGTCGGCGTTGTCGAGCGCATTAGCGCAAACGTGGAGTGCCATCCCCACGATGTTGACGCGCAAATTCCGATAAAAATAGAGATGACCCGCAACGATTCCGAAGAGGCCGGCGAACAAAGTCACGCCTGCCGGTGTCATTTTGAGCCTCTCGAAAAACTGAGCCAGCCGGAATCCTATTGGCCGATAAAAATAGAGATCGAGCACTCCCTCGACCTCGGGTGCCTTGTAAGTGGCCTCGAGAGTGGGCGCTGACTCGATTTGTTCCGGCATTAGGCTCAGACGCTGCCCACTCAAGCGTTCTGTAGCGTTGTTGGAACGAGTGTGTCCTCGAGAATATTGAGCGCTTCGTCCAGATCCTCGCGTGTATGGTTGGCCGTCACACAGGCGCGAAAACAGATGCGGTCTTCGGGCACGGCGGGAAAATCAACCGGCGCGACGAAGAGGCCGCAGCGGCGCAATTCATGACCCAATTGGTACATTCGTGCCCGATCGCCGACAACGAGCGGCATGATGTAAGTGCTCGACGCCCCGGTGTCGATCCCGATCGCGTTCAAGTGCTCCCGGAAATAGTTCGCGTTCGACCAAAGCCGATCGCGCAGGCCCGGTTCGCGCCCGGCGATTTCCAGCGCCTCCAAAACCGCGGCGACGATCGCGGGAGGCAAGGCGCAGGAGTACGCGTAGGGATGCGCGTAATATCTCAAGTAATCCAATGTCTGGACCGGGCCGGTGACAAAACCGCCGAGCGCGCCGAACGCCTTTGAGAAAGTGCCGTAGACGAGCGGAATCCGTCCTTCAACGCCGAAGTGTTCAGCCGCGCCCCTCCCATGTGCCCCGCAGGCCAGCATCGAGTGCGCTTCATCAATGAAGACACTCGCGTGGTGTGACTCGGCGGCGTCGAGCAATCCGTCCAGACTGGCAAAATCTCCATCCATCGAATAAATGCCTTCAACGATGACAAGCTGCCGTTTGCCTTTTCTCCGGCTGAGCGCTGCATCGAGCGAAGCCGGATCGTTGTGCTCGAAGCGATCGACGCGCGAGCGCGAAAGCACGGCGCCGTCGCGCAGGCTCAAGTGCGATCGGTTATCCAGGATCGCAACGTCGGTCTTGCGTAAGAGACCGGAGATAGTTCCGAGCGCACCACCGAAGCCACTGCTAAACAACATCGCATCCTCGCGGCCGAGAAATTTTGCCACACGACGTTCCAGTTCCCTGTGAAGATCGGTCATTCCTGAGAGCAACGGCGAACCACATGCCCCCATTCCGTGGGTCCTGAGCGCCTCGTGCGCGGCAGCCAGCACCTCAGGATGATTGGCAAGCCCAAGATAATTGTATGAGCAAAGATTGATGACCGAACGCGGTTTCCCTTCGTAATTGATCGTCGTCCGAGCATCTGCCGTGGCGAGCAACTCCGGTTCGTAAAGCGTGGCCTCCCAGGCACCGGCTTGGCGCCATTGTGTAAATGCCAGTGGCGGCACCAGCGGATCATCGCTGTCGCCTACTATGAAATCAGCCAGACTTAGTTTCGCGTCGAACTCCTGCGCCGACAGTTGCCGATTCAAATTGCCGCTCATTGAAAATCAATCCTTAAGGCGCTTTCAGGTGCATTTTGCCACGCCCTAAAGGCCTCGGCCCAATTTGCATGCTGGAAGTTCCGTATCGGGGCAGCTATTCTACTAATTTTCGGATTTGGGACAAGAGTTTAGTGCACTTGGCTCGCCTCATCCCCGAGCACCCCAATTTCGAGAGCCCAACGCTATTTCCGCGTTGTCCCAAAAACGTAATCCCAAAGCGGGGAGCTGATGCCATATCCAACGTGATCATCTTTGTAATGATGGCGGAGATGATACTGTTTCAGCCAAAGCCACACCCCCCGTTTCATCTCGAAGTGATGGATCGCGTAATGGATCGAGTCGTAGCAAACGTAGCCAAATCCAAATCCAGCGGAGAGGGCCGGCGCGAACCGGCCAAGGCTAATGGCAAAGAGCGCCCAAAATAAGATCGCAACCGGAATGCTGATGCTCGGCGGCATGACCAAACGCCGGGCATCGTTGGGATAATCGTGATGAACGCCGTGAATAATGTAGTGCAATCGTTTCCCCAGAGCGGTCTTTGGTTCATAATGAAAAACGTACCGGTGGATAATGTATTCAAGCAGAGTCCAGATCAGCACACCGAACAGGAACAAACCGGCCACGGCCAGAATCGACAATCGGCTTTGCCAAAACGCTAGGTAAAGCATGTAACCGACGACCGGAAAGTAGAGGACCAAAGGCGTAGCGGGATGCACATGTGAGAAAAGCTCCATGAAATCGCTTTTGAACATTCGAACGGTTTCGTTCTTTGTCGAAATGTAATGCCGCTCCGCCATAATTAGAACTTAATTGGCCTCGCACTGAGATCAAGGCTGCCAATTTGACTGGTTGTCGTGTCTGGAGCCGGTTGAGTCGCGCAGTCGCTGGATTCTCTCATTCGTTCAACGCGCGAATAGAGGCTGTAGCGTTTGTCGAAAATGAACTGGAACAGAAGTCGGCTCCACGATGAGTGATACTTCAGATTACCGTAAAATTCCGGCGCCATGGCGCGCAATTTCGGAAGATTGTTCCACGGGATCGACGGCAAATCATGGTGCTCATTGTGATAGCCCATGTTCAACGCGACGCGATTGATCGGCCCGTAATAACTGAACGTCTCCTGGTCGAAATCGTAGGTGTAATGCTCCTGAATCCAGCGAGCACCTACCGGATGCAAGCCGATCGAAAAGAAAAACGCGAATACGAGATAAAGAAACCCGGGCAAGCCGCAAAAATAAACAACCGCTGCATCATAAGCCGCTGCGCATGCGAAATTGATGAAGAACCACCGATCCCACATCTTAATCGCTTTCAGCCGAGGCGGACGGGTCACTTGAAAAAATGGAAACAGCATGAGCCAAATCGCCTTCCGATACCATTTATTGCCTACCAGTCGCGCCTCCCAATGATTCGCCAGATCAGCATCATATTGATAGTCGCCCTGGTGCGAGTGATGTTTTAAGTGATAAACCCGAAATCCCATTGCGCCGGGAGTGAGGTTTGGAAGGTCGGCTATGATGGCCACCATTTTGTTCCAGCTTGCGTTCCGAAAAATCAGGTTATGTGTCGCGTCATGAATGATGACGTAGTTGGCGTGATTGGCGAACGCGCCGATGCAAAAAGCGATGAGCACACTGAGCCACCAGTAACCAAATCCAAGCGTGCCCATTCCGTACGCGATCGCTGTTTGCAGGATGACGATTGAGACGGCAATGTGAGCAGTCCACGGATTGCGCGTCATTAACCGGCGAACCTCCGGATGCGCTTTGATGATTGCCCGCGCCCGGCTTGGGTGCGGCTGATCAGCTTCCGATTGATAAAACGCGCCGTGCATTGAATTTTAAACCTACCACAAACGAACGCCGGGCTAAAGCCTAATAGGCATGGCATTGAGATCACGATTGGCAATTGACCGGATTACCATCCTTGGTGAGACGGCATCAACGCAGGCCAACGTACTACCAGCCCAAGTCTGCTCAGATGCCGCGAATCGCAGACTCCGCCTCAGCAGTGTCCCAGTCGCGCAAAATCCGAAGATCGTTTTGGATGGCCGACGCGTCGGGCAGAGCAGAAGCAGGCGTCGCTTCAAAGTGCGCGCGGTGCATATCAGCGAACGCATTAAACGCGTTGCGCAGCCCGTTGATGCTCTGCTCCATCCAACGGCGAAGGCGATTTGCATAAAGGCTCAGAAACTCCAACACTGCGCGATCGTATTCGGTCTCCAGCTTTCGCCTGACGTGCGATCTCAGCATGCCCTTGCCGAGTAGTGAGACCATCACGGGCTTTTCAATAACAATCTTTTGAGAAATTTCGCCAACGTCCACCATTGGCATACCGGCCGGCTGCGGTAATTCCTCAGGAGCGCTCCGACCGGAAGCCGACGCAGCGAGTTCCATCGCCTTTGCCAGGGCCTCGCGTGTTTGTTCGATTAAACGCAGAGTCGCGGCTACCGGTTCGGCAATAAGACTCGTTAGCGTCTCGGAAAAAATTGACGCTGCATCCGCATCGTCTGACTCGATCAACGCTGCTGCGATTCGCTCTGCAGCGACATCGATGATTGCCCGTTGCATCTTTGTGATCTTCCGCGTGAGAAAAAAGGATTCGCCTTGCGCGCGTTCCAAAATGCGGTCGCCATTGCGTAAGGCTTCGGTAGCTTCGTTAGATAGGACGGTACTCTCGCCTGAAACCGCTTCCGGCGCGGCTCGCAGCCCGCGCTCCAAAGCGCCGATGACGGCTTCGCGCAAACCGCCAATTTTGCGTTTCTGCGAAGTAATGGCGAGTTCGTGATGTTGGGCTAGGAATGGGCGTAGTTCGCTTTGAAACCAGTGATCGCATAACGCCGCATCCGCACCGAAGACACTGACGGCGTGCACCGGTGGCTCGACGCGAAGCTGATCCCGCAGATTGGCTTTTACATATGCGATCATTTGTTCTCGATCGGCATGGCTGAACAGGTCGGCTTTGCTAATGAGAATCATGGCGCTGGCGCCTGCCTGATAAAGCGCTTGCACAACAACGAGATCATCCTGGGTAAGGCCTGCACTCGCATCGATCAAAACAATTCCAAGATCACATCGCGGCAAATATGCGATCGTCTCTTCCGCGCCGGCAACCGCAAGGGAGCCAAGCCCAGGCGTATCCACGAACGTAACGCCTTCCGCCAGTCGGTCGGACGGCAGTTTAACGAAAATGCGCGTAACATGCTTTTTGTTCCCGGGATTTTTCTGCTCTGTCGCAAATTCGGCCAGCTCGGATAACAGGATGATTTGCGGCTGCGCTTCGGCGAATTCAATTCCGGCCTCGGCCACTGGGCCATGGCTGATCCGCGTCGGGATTGCCGTCACGGGCGTAACGCCGATCGGAAGCACGTCTGTTTGTAAAATGTAATTGAGGAGTGACGACTTGCCGGAGGAGACTCTCCCGAAAACGCCGACCTCAAAGGCTGCCGATTCCATTCGGTCAAGCAGCATGCTCAGTGTCCTGCGAAATTCGACGAGACCATGTGCCGTGACGATCCTTTCGATTTCGCTGAGCAAACGAATCTCATCACCCGTTTTGCCTAATTGCTGGAGCCGCTGTTGCAGATCGCCACCGGCGCCCTTGCCCAAATAAGTTCGCAGCTTGGCCACCAGTCCATCGAGCTCGGCGCGGATGCAGTCCAGTTTGTAAGCAGCGTCGGGCGAAAGCGGGCCGTAGCTACACATACGCTCTGGCGTCAGTTCGTTAAGCGAGATCGAGCAGTACATCAGATTAATCGCGGCGGCCCACACTGCGCCTGAGTGCGGCTCGGACGGCGGAATGTTTAGTTCATCCATAACGCGTCGCATCGCTTCGCGAATACGAAGTATGTAATCATGCGTCACTTTGCGCTGGATCGGCGTCGTATCGTCCGAATGCATCTGGAAAGGCGACGGCGAACCGGCATCGGCCATCGTATGCTCGGCTTCGGAGAGCAACTTATCGATGTACTGAAACGTGGTGCGCACATGCCGCTGATGGTGCTCACTGAAACTGTTTGCCCCGGCTTCTTGATTCATTTTCCTATGGGTACGTCAACGGATTCTTTGGTCGCCAAATCGACTTCGCGAATGCGCCGATCGAGGTCAAGAGGATCAAGACCAAACGGACTTTCGATGCGGTACTCGCGCGCCGTGAGCTCGATGAGCAGTCCTTCGAGGATGCGCGGGTTGCCGCCACTGAGCCGGTGCAGTTCGTCGGCGTGCGCTCGCGCATCGGCCTGGATATTTCTTCGCGCGACAGCTTGTTCGACGAATCCTCGCGTCTCGAGGAGAGTCAGTGGCGCCACTTCGACACGTGTAAATTTGTAAAGCTCTGGCCAGATGTGCCCGATCGCGTGCGGCTGGTTTGAGCGGCACGCGATCCAGATTGGAATCTGCTCGCCTAGACGCGCGATGAATCGCGCGACACGCGGTACACAGTGCGCTACGTGATCAAACGCGACCGGCTCGCTGCGCTGGTGCAAATAAACGAGCAAGCGGTTTTTGCGCTCGATGACATCGAGCTTGTGCTGGGACCAGCTGAGCTGCCGTTCGATGCTGTGGCAAAGGCGACGAAGACTGGATGTTTCTTCGCAGACTAGCAATGGACAATGCCGGACCCATTGCACGACCTCGGCCGGCTCAGGCCCGTAATCGACCAGATCGCCGAGACACCAGATTTCATCAGCTTTCTCCGCGTGCGCGACTGCGATGAGCGCTTCGTAATTGCTGTGAATATCCGAGACGATTACCAATTTCATCTTCGAGTCCTTCAGGCCGACTCACGGCAGTCGTCGCTCAGCTCCCACCAGTTGCTCGTCAGTTCCGTCATCCACATCTTCAACTGAAAGGGTCCCCAGCCGCCGGCGATAAAGGCGACCCCACGCCTGCATCGTCTCGATGCTGGGTTGGAAAAACTTCTGCGCGACTAGCGTCGGCACAAACGCGCTCAAAATTACCGTGCTCACTAGGATCGTGTATTGCATCTCATCGATGATGTGATTTTGCAGACCGAACAACGCGGAGATGGTTCCAAATGTCAGCCCGGTCGCCATCAAGAGAGTCGTGTAACTGGCTTCCCGGACTTTCATGTAGTGCAATCGCGCCAATGGAAAAACGCCCACGATCTTTGTCACCATTTTCAAAAACAGAAACGCTCCGATGATTAAGAGACCGGTCCATAGCGCTGGCAGCGAAACGTAAAGGCCAGCTTTGATGAAATAGAACGGGGTGAACACCGCGAAGGCGATGCTGCGCATCCGATGCACCAGCGTCTTGTCCCGCAGAAAAACGCCCGCGACAACTAAACCAATCAGATATGCCGGCAAAACTGCCTCGCTTTTCGCTGTCGTCGCCAATCCGCCGAGAAAGAACAGAATGAGGAAAATGAATTTCACTTCCGGCTCGCTTACACGCGTGGCACCTAATCGCTCGATGATGGACCGGGTCCATTTCGGCATGAACCACAACACAATCAGCGTGACGACCACGAACGCCAACAGCCAGATGTTGAAGTTTGCAAACAGCGTGCCGAGCGCGAGCACGGTTCCGAAGTCGGTAATAAAACACGCCGCCAGGATCATTTTGCCCAGTGGTGTTTCGCTTAAACCGCCCTCGATCATCACCGCGTAAACCACAGCCACGGATGTCGTGGAAAGCGCGATGCCAGCGATTTGTGCCTGATGCAGAGACCAGCCGAAAACGAATTGCGCGCAAGACCAGACGATAGCGAACGGGATGCCAAAGGAGAGCGCTCCGATCAGCGCGCTTACCCGCCAATTGGACTTGAGCGATTGTGGATCGATTTCGGCCCCGGCGAGAAAGGTAAGGACCCCGCTGCCCAAGAGCGCCAGAAAGTTCGTCCATTCTGTTGATTGCAAAACATGATGCAGTTGCCCGGCGCTGGTTTGCACGGTCGCCAGACCGATCTGCAGGGTTCCGCCTTCCAAGCCGACGGCAACGTTGCCAGCGATCACGCCAACCAAGATCTCAATTAAGGCCACCGAAATGCCCGTGCGGATCGAGATCAGACTGGCGACGAGGGCCAGGCCCATCCAGACCGCCGCGATAAACCAAATGTTTTCGAACATAAAAAACTCCTTCCGACTGGAAGGAGTCATTAGCTCACGCGATTCTCCGCGCTTCAGGCGGGACGGCAAACTCCATTGCCTCGCTGGACTCTACCGCATAGCTATTTCGGATCAACCAAAAGATTCGGGGTCAACATCGGTGCAGATCTGCGCGCTCCTCAAGCCACTGCTCACGCGTACTTGCAAAAACCAGCGTCGGGAATCCGCGAAAAACGGTTTGTTTCTCCAGCTTCATTCCGTTTTTCTCAGCGACACGGCGCGACGGCAGATTGTCGGGATGAATCAGCGAAATGACGCGCGGCAGTTTCAGATCGGCAAACGCGTGGTCACGCACGGCTCGAGCCGCTTCGGTCGCAAGTCCTTTGTTCCAATATTGGCGATGAAGCCGATAGCCGATTTCGATCTCTTTTGTTCCATCGACCTGTTGGTGAAGAAACCCGCAGTAGCCGATCAGTTCGTTGTTTCTGCGAAAAATGACGGCGAATTGCGAAGGCAACACAGCTTGGTTCCAAGAGAGAAATTTCTGCAGCACGGTCTGCGTTTGCTCGCGCGTGTATGGGCCCAGCGAGAAGCGCATGAAATCCGGGTTCGCCATCAGTTCTGCCAGAAGATCGACATCTTCCTCAAGAAACGGGCGGAGAATGAGGCGCGGTGTTTCAAGCATCATTTTGGTAGGGGCGATTGACCTCAATCGCCGACGGGCGGTTCGGGCGAACCGCCCCTATTTTATCGCTGCTGCGGTCAGCAGCCATTACAACATACAATTCAAATGCGAGTTTCGATTTATAATCGGGATGCCAACGGACGACAAAGAATACGCGCGACCGGCGCAGCCTCCAGATACATCCAGTTTGAACGAGGTGTGCGACGCGGCGCGCGAATGCACGGCGTGTCATCTTTACAAGCGTGCCACAAAAACGGTGTTTGGCGAAGGCCCAAAGAGCGCGCCGATCATGTTGGTCGGCGAACAGCCGGGTGATTACGAAGATGTCGCTGGCAAGCCGTTCGTCGGACCAGCCGGGAAAATCATGGACCAGGCGCTGGCGGAAGCCGGAATTGATCGCAAGGAAGTGTACGTCACCAATGCGGTGAAGCATTTTAAGTGGGAGCCGCGCGGGAAGCGCAGAATTCATCAAAAACCGAATTCGCGCGAGATTGCCGCTTGTCGTCCGTGGCTCGAAGCGGAACTACGTTTGGTAAAACCGAAACTGGTGGTCTGCCTCGGCGCGACGGCCGGGCAAGCGATCTTCGGCCCTTCGTTCCGAGTGACCCGTGAGCGCGGAAAAGTACTATCGTCGAAACTCGCACCGCGCGTGCTCGCAACGGTTCATCCGTCATCGTTACTTCGGCAACCTGACGAGGAATCCCGCGAGCGGGAATACAAACGCTTCGTTGATGATCTTCTTGCTGCTTTAAAAGCAGCTGGCGAAGAATGATGTTCGTGCGACGATAGGGTGGTCCACGCGAACTGCCCGCAGGCGAACGCAAGCTGGTTTCCCTTGATGAAAAATTAACCACTCGTGTTACTCTTCGTTCACCGACGAACAGGGGGGGTATAGCTCAGTTGGTAGAGCGTCTCGTTCGCAATGAGAAGGTCAGGGGTTCGAATCCCCTTACCTCCAGCCTTCGCTTGTAGCGCCGCGCAAAGCGATGGCTGCCACGCCGTAGCCTCGGCGAAGGCGGGCTGTACTGTAGCAACTTTCCTTTAACCGCTCCAAGGCTACGGGTTGGCAGGCCAGCCTTCTTCGCTAATGATTTCGCAGGGGCCGCGGTTGGTTCAATGAAAGGCTTCCATTATGTCTACATACTCGTTAGCGAGGCGAATGATGAGGTGCATTACAGCGGCGTAACGCGCAATCTCGCCGCCCGACTCGCGAGCACAACAGTGGGAAGTGCCCACATACAGCGAAACGCAGACCGTGAAAAATTGAAACGGCACTCGCGTTTCGATCGGAAGCTAAGGCGCGTCGTTTTAAACGCTATCTGAAGGCCGGATCAGGCCGCGAATTCGCTCGGCGTCACTTTTAAAGCTTTCGGGGCTGTGGCGCCATAGCCTTGACATCATGATCGCGGGGCGATTACCAGTCGCAGCGTGAATCCGCTGACTGGGAGCCGCCGCGAGCTCGATTCTGTTGTCGTCAATATCGAGCTGACCCTGGCCAGCATCATCCAGGGTGTTGCACTGTTTTTCCTGACCGACAACGCGCGCGCTATTTTGTCGTGGCGACATTGGGACGCGTTTCTCTATGTGGCCGCAGGTTTGTGCGTAATTTTTATCTTCTGGTCGCGATCGATCATTCACACGTTAACCCTGATCAAATGGCCACTGGAATTTGGGCACAACTTTTTCTACATCGGTTGCGTGCTCGGCGAGGCGATTTTGTTTAGTCGGCTCGACCGTCCGCTGGCATGGTTCCAGCTCAGCGCTGCGTATGCGGGTGTTGTTTGGTTACTTTTCATCTATGACATGCGACTGATCCGCGCCCGCGTTGCGGAATCGAGCAACGACGCCGAACAGGCACTTTACGCGCGCGCCAGGGCCGATCAGTTACTGAATATCTGGCTGCTTGTTCCCTTGCTTCAATCTCGGCTGCGCCGTCGCCATCTGGACCCGGCCGGATTTGTTCCTTGCTCGCCGCGGCCACGTTTGGTTAATCAGCGCCCAGTTAATCTCGTTCATTGTCTATCTCGCCTACATCGCTCATTACTTCAAAACAATCGCGACCCTGGTCTTGCGGAGTCGCCAGGGAGACTAACCAGCATCCTTTGCGCTCCGAGTGATAGTGAACTTCCCGTTGTAGTTGTCCACGACGACAAGACTGCCAACATTTATTCGCAGTTTTTCTGCAAGCCAAGGCTGTATCACCACGTTGAGATTCTCGCCGTCAATCTCGCCAATACCTCGAGCAAGCGGCCCAAGTTTGTCACCGCCTGCTGCCAGCGAAATCTGGAGAGTCAACCGGCCGTCAATTAGTTCGACTGGACCTTCAAGTGAGATTTTTTCGGACATGGAAGTGTTCTGAAGCCTAACTACGATTCGACAAAGTCTATTTCGCCTATTTCGGCCTTTCTATGGGAAAGGCTCTGCCAAAACCATGGCTTCTCCTTTACGAGGACTTTCGACCAGCACAAGCTCGATGCTATCTCTAGTACTCAACTTCGAAAGGTGAACGGCATTCGCATCCGAACTACGACCGGCTGGCCATTTTTGCGCGCCGGGGTGAACTGCCAGTCTTGCACGGCAGACATTGCTTTCTCTGCAAATGAATAAGCTGTGGCTGTTATCGGACGGATATCGCTGGTCGTGCCATCAGCTGCGACGCTGAACTCAACCAGGGCATAACCCCAATGCCGCCTTTTGGCTTCTGTCGCCGGAAAAAAAGGGGCATAGCCTTTCAAGAACTTCGGCGGTGTGTCATAGGCACTGGGAGGCGTAACGGGTGTGATGTAAGTCGCGACTTGTTTTTCGGGCATCGGGTTGCCTTCGATCGCCAGATTTGGCGAGGAACAATCGCAAAGCAGCAGCGTTGTTACTAGACTGAGCGCGGCAAAACTGCGATCAACGAGATATTGGCTCATCACGAGAAGTCTTCGAGAGAACGGGCTTCAGCTTTGATCATCGCGGGTTTTGCTGTCGAGGTAAAGCAGGACGAAGGCGATTCCGAGCAACGGTTGGAGAATCCTTTGCACAAGATTCAGAGAGAAGCTGAAAATATCGAAGCTGTGAGCTTGCTGGGTTGCGCTAAGCTGTTGTAGGAACGCCTGCGGATCCTGCGTCGTGGTCAGCTCATTGAAATAATGCCGCAACGTTGACCACTCGGGCCCAAGCGTGATCGCCAGCACAAACGCCGACCAGATTGAAAAAAGCAAAACGCCCCGCCAAAGCGGACGTCGATACCAGGGAAGGTCGCGCTCACTGCGCGCGAGTTGTTTGCTTTGGCGCAGAGCGCCAGCGGCCTCCGAGTCGGCGAGAACAGCGAATTGCTGCCAGAACAAAAAATTGACGAACAACCGTCCGATCATCCAGACCTGAAAAGCAAGCAGCGCGAGCACCAGTAAGACCGACAGCAACGAAAGAGGGCCGGTCATGATCATCCAAATGATCAGCAGCGGAAGTGCCGTCCAAAAAATGTAGGCGCCATAGACAAAGATGCACAGCGTTGCGACACGCGGCCAGAATCTGACGGCTTCGTTCAGGGCAGCGACAAAGCCGATGCGCTGTCCCGCAGCAAATTCAGCAGTGAGAATTTGAATACCGGCGATGTAAATCGGCCAGAGCAACATTGTGACCAGCATCATACAAAAGCCAAAAGCGCCTGCGGCAACGCTGCGAAGATCGAAATTCATATTCGGCGCAGTCTGTAGCCATGCGCTTGCTAGCTGACCCGACACCGAAGGCAGAACCACGAGGAGCGTGAGCGAAAGGAATTGAACGAAGCCTTTTCGGTAAACCCGGAAGGTCTCGACCAAAATCTGCGCAAAACTGCGGCGTTGTAGTTGTGCTGGCGGTTCGGCCAAACGCTCGGCGGCTGACACAGTTGCCTCTACGCCGAACAACCCTGGAATTTCCGCCGCGGTAGTCCAGGGAGTCTCCTCCCCCTTGCCTCCGAAAGGTTTCGGGGCCGGATCGACATCTACGCGGCGGGCTTCGTTTTCAGGAAGCAGACGCCCTTCCGTTTTCCATTCCCGGAGCGTTTCAATATCCGCAGGACCGTATTCTTTTCCCTGCACACGAATGATCCATTGATCGGCCATTTCCCTCATCTGAGCCGAGTCATGTTGACTTTTGGCTGCAACGAGCGTTAGAGCGGCGCTGCGCTCTTGACCACGACGCGCATTCCGTCGGTTTGGATAACCTTGACCGGCGTTTGCGGAGCGATGAATTCGCCCTCGGTGACAACATCGACAACGTGATCGGCAAAACGCGCTTTGCCGCTCGGTCGCAAAACCGTGACCGCCGTGCCGTGCGTTCCGGGTGTGAGCGCCAGTGCAGTCGCGAATTGTCGCGGCGTGCCAGCAAGCGATGGACCCGGCGGATTTGAATCGATCAAGGCGAACCGCCGGTAAATGCTCGTACGCGGCAGATAACGCGCAAGCAGGGCGATCACGATGAACGAGCCCACAATGGCGATGAACATGTTGAGCAGCGGCACGGCGAGCATTTTGCCGGTCGGGAAAAAGTTCTGGCCCGGATAATGATCGACCATCGTCCAGAGCAGCGAGGCTAGCATGAGAAAAACGCCGACGACGCCGAAAACGATCGTTGTATGTGCGAAGAAAAGAATCTCGATCAAGACGAGAACCATTCCGAGAACAAAGAGCGCGACGACTTCCCAGCCGGCGAGCCCAGCCAGATAATGCCCGAGGAAAAAGAGCGCGAAACAAATCGCAGAGATAACTCCGGGCCAGGTCGCACCCGGGATTTTAAACTCGAGATATGCGCCGAGGATTCCGCCCAGCAGAAGCAAAGGCGCAAGCGCGGTGATCCAAAAAGCGATCTGCTCGAAGCCCGTTGGTTCGATTGCTGCCACGTTGCCTGTGAGGCCGGCTTTCTTGGTTAGATCGGCAATCGAATCGACGACGCCTTCCGCGAGCAACGGTTTCCTGTTGATCCGTTCGGTTGCTTCCTGGGAATTGAGAGTGAGGACTGCTCCCTTGGGATGAACGACGCGGTCGCCGATTTTTACTTCCTTGTCCTTGTTCATGAATGCCTCGGCTACGTCGGGATTATGCGCGTTCTTACTCGCGGAACCCCGAATGAGTGCAGACCAATATGAAATTGTCTTCTCCTTCGCGGTAGCCGGAAGGTCCTCGCCGGTCGGAAGGATCGGCGCTGCGGCGCCAATCGCGCTTACCGGCGCCATAAAAATATGCTGGGTGGCGATAGCGATAATCGCGCCCGCTGAGCCAGCGTTTGTGTTGATGAACGTATAAGTGGGAATTTTCGTTTGATTGAGCGCGTTCACGATATCGGCCGCTATATCGAGCCGGCCGCCATATGTGTTCATCTCGAAAATGATCGCGGAGGCTTCGTTGCTTTCGGCCATTTTCACCGCGCGCCGCAAAAACGCCAAGAGGGAAGGCGCGACTTCTCCGCGTAGTGGCACCACTGCCACATCCCCCTTGTGGATGGCATCGCGAGCTTGACCGGTCGCTATTCCCATCAGGCAGCAAACCAAGGCGAAGATCGATAATTTCTTTCTCATCGCTTGGACATAGACCGCCACTGCGTAAGTTTGCCATCTGCCTGTGGCAATTCCATCAGAAACAATCGAGCAGATCGCGGCTGCGAACGACATCGTCGAAGTGATCGGTTCGTATTTTCCGCTCAGACGCGCGGGAGCGAATTTCAAAGCGCTCTGCCCGTTTCACCAGGAGAAGACCCCTTCGTTCTTGGTGAGCCCCAGCCGGCAGACGTTCCATTGCTTCGGCTGCGGCGCGGGCGGGAGCGTCTTCCGGTTTGTGATGGACTACGAGCACGTCGATTTTCCATCGGCAGTGCGCAAACTCGCGGCGCGAGTCGGGATCACGGTAGTCGAAAAGCGTGGCGCTGTGGACGAAGATCGACAACATGAGGCGCGTCGGACACTGCTAAAATTGCATGCGGAAGCCGCGGAATGGTTTCATGAAAATCTGATCAAGAGGGAAGTCGGCGAGCCGGCGCGGAAATATTTGAAGCAGCGGGGGATCACGGCGGAGATCGCGAAACGATGGCAGCTGGGCTACGCGCCGGATGAATGGGAGGCGTTTGGCAGTTGGGCGCGCGAGCGAGCCTACGATGTGCGCGGCCTCATTGCGAGTGGGCTGGTGAAAACGAAGGACGAAAACGACTCGCCCCACCCTCAAACCTCAAACCTCAAATCTCAAAAGTCCTACGATCGCTTTCGCGGACGGATCATATTTCCGATTTGCAACGATGTCGGCGAAGTGATCGCGTTCAGCGGACGGCTTCTGAAGGACGAAGAGGGCGCGGCGAAGTATTTGAACTCGCCAGAGACGCCACTATTTAGGAAGGCGAGCGTCCTGTTTGGTCTGGATAAATCCAAGCGCGCATTGATTGAAACGAACTGCGCGATTGTCTGCGAAGGCCAGCTCGATTTGATCAGTTTGTTCGAAGCGGGAATTACGAACGTGGTCGCGCCGCAGGGAACCGCTTTTACGGAAAACCAAGCGCGAATCCTGAAACGCTACGTGGACGAAGTGGTTCTGTGCTTCGATTCGGACGCCGCCGGAACGAAAGCAGCTGAGCGTTCGCTCGAAGCGCTGTTGCAAAACGATTTGATCGTCCGGGTGGCGGAGATGCCAGCGGGCGAGGACCCCGATTCACTGGTTCGCCGGGAAGGAAAAGAGGAATTCGAAAAACGAATCGGGGCGGCACGCGATTTTTTTGATTATTGGATCGACCACGAGATCGCGGCTGTTGATTTGCATTCGCTGGGCGCAAAGGTGCAGGTCGCGCGCCGGTTGGCGGAAATTATCTCGCGAGTGCACGATCCGCTGTTGCGTGGGGAAGCGATCAATAAAGCATCCGCGCGACTCGCTGTTCCGGCTGTAGATTTCGAAACGCTCCTACCAAAGCAATCCCGCTGGGCCGAGACTCCGCGAGAATCTCCGCCCGCCGAAGCTTCATCGCCGGGCCCACGACACGAGATCGCGATGCTGTGTCTCCTGGCGTTGCGAGATGAAGCAGCGCGAAATTTTCTTCAGGTGCAAAATTGGCGCGAGGTTCTCGAGCAAGTGCCGGACGCAGAAATTCTCATCCGCATTCTTGAGAGCGACCTGCATCCCGAGGACGCAGCTTCGCTCAACGCTTTTATGGCGACGCTCGCCGCAGCGGAGGAAAGGCTGGTTTCATCGTGGCTATTGCAGCGAGTACCCGCCGCAGCCGGAGCAATGGTTGAGGAATGGTGGCTCGGTATTCGTCACCGCGTCCTGCGGCGTCAGCTCGATGTGGCCAAGGAGCGAATCAAGGTGGCCAAGCTCAGCACTGGTGATATCGTAAATTTGCAGAAACAAATTCTTGACCTGCAAGACCAACTCCACGAACTTTGCCGGCCCGCCAGCATGGACGGCAGTTAAATTGCCGATCCACCAAGGCAGCAGATCGAAGGTCTCAGTCAAATCCTTAACCCCACAAACTTGGCCAGGCATTCGAAAGCAAAGGGACGGAGACGACAGTCGTCGGCGCGGCGGCTCAAAGGCGACCGATTTCGCCGTGGCTCATTACGAAAGTATTCCGCTGTTCGGCGAAATCTCAAGAGACTACCAAAAATCGAGGGTCTCAAAGCGCACAACGTTGCGCGGATAAAGCCGCGGCAGCGCAATGGCGCGCTACTGGCAGGGCTGCAGAACGAACCGGAAATAGCCGCTCTGCATTCAGCAATCGAAATTCAGGCTCGCATTCGTGAACTGATCAAGCTGGCGAAGGAGCAAGGTTATCTCACCTTTGATGATTTAAACGAAGCATTGCCGGAAGGAATCACCGACGCTGACGATCTCGATCTCATTCTGACGCAGCTTCGTCGCATGGAGGTCGACATTATCGAGGCGTCGGAAGTCGATCGCTACAAGGACGGTAAAAAAGACGAGGAAGAAGAGGAAGAAGAGGAAGAGAAGACAGAGGTCAGGTTCGAAACCCTCGATGATCCGGTACGGATGTATCTCAAGCAAATGGGCCAGGTGCCATTGCTGACCCGGGAACAGGAAGTCCAGATTTCTAAACGAATCGAGGAAGCTGAGGACATGGTGCAGAAGCACATAAATCGGTTTGGCTTCACTGCGCGTGCTCACCTCGATTTGGCCGGAAAACTGCTCGAGGGGAAAGAACGATTCGATCGCGTTATTCTCGACAAAAAAATCGAGAGCCGTGAACGCTACATGAAAAAGCTACCGCGCCTGTGCAAACAAGTGGAACGATTGAGCGCCTTGATCAGCCAGCAATACTGCCGTCTTACGCACAACTCTAATTCCCCAAAGGAACGATGCAACAGACTCAAGTCGCTGCAAAGAGGGATCGCTTCGCTTCAACGGATCTATCCCAATTTTTATTTCAAGCAAAAGGTCACCGAGGAATTCGTTCACTTGGCCGACGATGCCTATGACACGTTGCGTTATCTTCAAGGCGAGATCGCCAAACATCTGCGCGATCGAAAAAAAAGGCTGCACCTCGAAAACAAGGTCCGTGAAATGGAAAAAGATCTCTGGCTTCCCGTTTCCGAATATGCCGACGAGTATCAGGCGTTGAAAGGCTGGGCGCGGCAGGCCTTGCGAGCTAAGACAGAAATGGTGGAGGCGAACTTGCGCTTGGTGATCTCCATCGCAAAAAAATACACTAATCGCGGCCTATCATTTTTGGATTTGATCCAAGAAGGGAACATGGGGCTAATGAAAGCGGTCGAAAAGTTCGAGTACCGGAGGGGATACAAGTTTTCGACTTACGCCACGTGGTGGATTCGCCAGGCCATCACCCGTTCCATCGCCGATCAGGCGCGAACAATTCGGATCCCCGTGCACATGATCGAGACGATCAACAAGCTCATGCGCGTGCAAAAACAGCTCGTCCAAGAATACGGCCGTGAGCCAACTCCAGAGGAAGTAGCTGAAGAAGTGCTCTTGCCGGTCGATCGGGTGCGCGCAGTCTTGAAAATGGCGCAGCAGCCGATCTCCCTTCAATCGCCAGTAGGCGAGAGCGAGGAGACAAATTTTGGCGATTTTATTGAAGATAGGGGCGCGGAAAACCCGAGCGATATGACAGCGATTGTTTTGTTGAAGGAGAAGATCAAGGATGTACTGGAAACCCTGACCGATCGTGAGCGGCAGGTGCTGGAGCAACGGTTTGGGCTGGTGGATGGCTACAGCCGAACGCTCGAAGAAGTAGGTCGCCAGTTCCAAGTCACCCGAGAGCGTATTCGCCAGATCGAAGCCAAAGCACTGCGCAAAATGCGACATCCTACCCGGATTCGGCAGCTCGAAGGTTTCTTGGAAGCGCCGGGAACGTAAATATTGATTTTGGCGCCCGTTCCCAGCGCAACTTTCAGCTGTATGGGTAGTTCAATTTTCGGAAAGAATATGAAACCCGAAGATGACCAGGAGTTGTGGGATCTCCTCGGCCGCGTAGCCGGACCAGAGGTTTCGCCCTTCTTCGCTCGTAACGTTCTGAGGCAAATCCGTGAGGCACCGGAAGCGAGCCGTTTCGAGCAAGTGCGAAGGTGGATCAGCTTGCGCAGGCTCATACCGGCAACGGCCTTGGCCGCTGCGGTGATTGTTTCGATCATTGCCGTTCATCATCCTGTGGTGCAAAGGCCTTCCGAAAAAGAGCCGGATGTGGTTGCAAAGATCGATCCGCAAGACTTTGAAGTGGTCGCCGACCTGGATGACTTGCTCGCTTCCGATGAAGTCAGCTTGTGGGACGAAAAGCCAACCTTGTAAAAGTAATCGTCGGTTTGTGTATCTACGCTTCGTTGTCGGCTCCGGTGAAGGCGCAACCGCAGCGAGCCGGGCCTCGGCAAATGGGGCCTTCTTCACACCGGCCGCCACCAGCGCAGAGTGTACGTGAACGCTGGTCTGCGCTACCTCCTGCGGAGCGCCAGGCTTTTCAGCGAAATGCGGAGCGTTGGATGCGGATGAGTCCTGCGGAGCGCGACCTTCTACGGGCACGAGAAAATTGGCGACGCGAGCAAATCAGGCGGGAAACGGAAGCGGCCTTGCGCCAGTCCGGCCTATCGCTGGATCCCCGGAGGCGTGATTTGTTTGAATCACGCTACATGCAGGAGCGGCGCAGAATGGAGCAGACGCTTCGGCGCCACATCGAAATTGAGCGACAGCAACAACTCCCAGCTTTGATTCAGCAGTTAAAAAGGGAGTTGCAACTTGAGGAGCCATTGAGCGCGAGTCCTCTGCCCAAGGCAACAGAGTCGCCTAAAGGCAAGTAAACTGCTCCGGTGTGATCAAAGGCGTTCGGCGTCCCGTCTCATTAATTGGTATTGCAAAAAGCTGGCTCGAATTGCTCTCGAGCCAGCTCGATTGATTTTTTCGATCCTACGTCAGCTTAGTACCTGTGATAGTACCGATGATGACGGTGGTGGCGGTAGTAATATCGATGTCCGCCGTACCAATAGAACGAAGGCCCATAATAGTAGCCATAGTACGGATAGCCATAGTACGGATAAGGCCGATAATAGGAATACGGATAATATCCATAATAACCCGGGAACCCGACTCCTATACTAAACCCTACGCCAGCGTCAGTGCGCTGGGCCGGAATAAAAGCGATTCCCCCTGCCACCAATGCGATCAAGAGAACTTTTTTCCAGTTCATTATTCTACCTCCCTGTTGTTTTCTATCCTACAAATTAAACAATTAGTACGACGAAAGGTTTCCGGGTTTATTCGGCCCTGTTCAGCTTGGGCCAGGCGGTCACGCAGACATTTTGACCGATGCGTCTGTAAGAGATGCGATCAAGCTTCATCGCTTTGATAGTGTCGCCTGCTCCGACGCCCGCAAAAGCGATCACTGGTCCGCCAGTTAAAATCGGGCCGAGATAAAGTTGGATCTTATCGATGAGACGTGCGTCCAGCGCCTGGCCGAGAACGTCGCCACCGCCCTCGATCAGCACGCTCGTCACGTTCTTTTTCCCGAGATCTTTCAACACTACCGCCAAAGATTTTCTATTGTAAACCAGCGTGCGCCTGGCGAACCGATCGGAAAACAAATGAGCTCGCAATGGCAGGCGACCCGAACGGGTCAGGATCACCCGCCAGGGTTGTCGCCGCGCGCGCACACCGCGCACAGTCAATCGCGGATTATCTGCTCGGACTGTTTCTGCTCCTACGATAATTGCGTCCACGCACGCGCGAAGTCGATGCGCGTCTCCGCGAGCGGCAGTGTCAGTGATCCAGCGCCGCTCCCCGGGTCGCCGCGTCAAGCGGCCATCGAGGGACATCCCGCATTTTGCGATAACGAAGGGTCGCCGACTCACAACCCATTTGTTGAAAGCCTCGTTAAGTCGCGCGCACTCCTCAGCCAAAATGCCCTCGCGGACTTTAATTCCCGCAGCTCGCAATTGTGCAATGCCTCTTCCCTGATGGCGAGGATTTACGTCCAACGCGCCGACCACTACTTCCTTTACGCCGGCTTTAATGAGTGCATTCGTACACGGACCAGTCCGGCCAATCGTAGAACAGGGTTCTAAGGTAACATAAAGGGCCGCGTCCGCAGGCACGGTGCCGGTGAAATTGCGCAGGCATTCAATCTCGGCGTGTTCATGGCCTGCTTCACGGTGGTGTCCCTTTCCGACAATCCGATTGCCCAAGACCAAGACCGCTCCAACGGCAGGATTGGGACTTGTTCGGCCGAACGCCTTTTGCGCTTCCTTCAGCGCGACACGCATGAATTGCTCGTCCCGTTGCGCCGAGGTCGTCATCGTAGAAGGACTAGTCGCCTTCGTTTCTGCGGGCAACGTTTTTTACGTGGAGCGGAATTGTGCAACCATCTCGCATCCTCCCGGAAATGACCGAGCTGGCTAATCAGCGCGAAGATCGAGCAGGGCCTTGTGACGTTGACTCTGCCCAAAGCCGAGCACGTCAAGCCGTGTAAGATCGCCGTTTCATAATCTCTAGTTTGCTTCTGCCGCAAAGGCCGGGACTACGTGTTCCCGGCCTTTTTATTTGTTGTGAGTCTTTTCCGCTTGGCGAATTGCCGGCGTGGAAGTAATTACAGTCATCTGAATATGGCGACGAAAACCGAGCAGAAACCCGGCGAAGGTAAGTTGACCGCCGCACGAAATAAGAATCTCGATCTGGCAATTCAACAGATCGCGAAAGATTACGGCGAAGGCGCCATCATGCGTTTGGGCGGGGAGAAGATTGTTGATATCGATGTTATTCCGACTGGAAATATTTTGATTGATCGCGCGCTCGGAGTCGGCGGATTTCCGCGCGGCAGGGTTGTCGAAGTTTTCGGCCCGGAATCATCTGGTAAAACAACGCTTGCACTTACTGTCGTTGCCCAGGCGCAAAAGCGCGGCGGTCTCGCGGCGTTCATCGACGTGGAGCATGCGCTCGATCCGCAATACGCAAAAAGACTCGGTGTCGATCTTGATGATTTGCTGGTTTCGCAGCCGAGCTCAGGCGAAGAAGCGCTGCGCATTTGCGAAACCCTGGTTCGCTCCAACGCTCTCGATGTGATCGTGGTCGATTCGGTGGCGGCCCTCGTCACCAGAGCCGAGTTAGAAGGCGAGATCGGCGATGCGACTGTTGGCGCGCAGGCGCGATTGATGAGCGCTGCTTTGCGCAAACTCACGTCACTGATTTCAAAAGCGCGGACCTGCTGCATTTTCACGAATCAAATTCGGGAAAAGATCGGCGTGATGTTTGGTAATCCGGAAACAACGCCGGGCGGCAAAGCGCTGAAATTCTACGCAAGCATGCGTGTCGATATTCGAACCGAATTCGACATCATGTACAACGAGGGAATTTCCTCGACCGGCGCCCTTCTCGATCTTGCATTGGAGAAGCAAGTTATCGAAAAACGCGGTTCTTGGCTGAATTACAAAGGCACGCAACTCGCCCAGGGTCGCGACGCAGCCAAAGAGGCTTTGAAAAATGATTCAGCTCTTTACAAAGAGATCGAGGCGGCCGTGAAAGCCAAGCTCGACGAGGAAAAGAGCTAATCTAGATTTGGCTGCCAAAGCGTGACCGAATCCTGAACGCGCATTGCCTGGCGCAGTGCGTTCGCACATCCAAGCCGCCTAAACATTTTACGAGATGGCGAAATCCACCTCGAGTCGGCGCACCGGTGACAAGTGCCGAGGGAATCGCGAATGATAATAAGAGTCGTATCCGTTTGGCGAAGTCCGTTTTGATTTTCACCGAGCGCTAATTTAAGGCGGCGCTTGCAAATCCGGGCGCGATCCGCTTCGGTGAAGTCATGTTTCCCTACATTGCGTTGAGCAAGGAGAAGGCGTGGCAGCCGGGCCCTTATGAAGGGGTTGAGCTGATGATTTTGCACCAGCAGAAAAGCACAGGCGGACTCGTAGTGCTGCGCAAGTTCAAAGCCGGATTTACCATTCCGGCACACACGCATTATGATGCGAATGAATGGGCTTACATTCTGTCCGGCGAATGGGAAGAATCCGGCGTCGCGTACGGTACAGGCACACTGTTTTTTGCGCCCAAAGGAGTTCGTCACGGGCCGCACATCGCGCGCACCGAAGTAATCAGCCTGACAGTATTTGACGGACCGCTGACCGTTGGATGAACTGTGAACGTTATGATGCCGATTGAGCATGACGATCCCATCAACGCAAGGATCCTTGCGATTTCCGAGGATAAAATCGAAGGCTTCGTGCGCGAGCCGTTCCAGGAAATTGCGCGCCGCTCAGGCATAGATGTCGATATGGTGATGGCTCGCATCGCGGCAATGTTGCGCGCGAGGACGATCCGCCGTGTTCGTCAGACATTGCTCGCCACGAATCTGGCCGACGGCGCGCTCGTGGCTTGGAAAGTCCCGGAGGACAAGATCGACAATGCCTTTGACTGGATGTTCCAACGCGACCCATTTTCGGGTCATGTGGTCCTACGCTCTACCGACACTGTCACGGCCGGATCGGACTACAAATTATGGACAACGGTGAAAGTACCGCATGGATTTTCGTTGGAGCAGCATTGCGGACTGCTCGCCGAAAAAGTCGGTGCTAAGCGTTTCCGGGTTATGCGGGCAAAAGGAATCTTTGCGCTCGGCGTTGGCCATGTCCGCCGAAAAACAATTGAGCCCGGGAGCAAAGCGGATCAGGCGGCCAAAATGATTCCGGTGCAAACGGTCGCGCTGAACGAGCGCGAGTGGGGCGTTCTGCTCGCGCTGAAGCGCGAATTTACGCCGGAAGAGATCAGACCGACGCCTTGGCTTGCACGCGCGAAGGAAGCCGGGATCTCGCTCGATGAATTTTATCGGATCGCCGAAGAACTAAATGCCCGCAAGGTCATCGGCCGCTTCTCGACCTTCCTGGAACACGTCAAACCATCTGCCGGTGGTGTGCGCGTCACGCGATTCAATGGGCTTTTTCATTGGGCGGTACCGGCGGGGCGTGAAGTCGAAGCAGGTGGCGAAGTCGGCCGGCATCACATTCTAACTCATTGTTACTGGCGCGAAGCCGGACCCGAATTCAAAAATGTCAATATCATGGCAGTTGCCCACGGAACCGATAAAAAACGGCTTCTCGATCATAAAGCCGCAATAGATCGACATCTTCATTCGGGCGGTATCCCGGTTTCTTACACGAACGTGTTCTGGGGAGGGCGCAGCGAGATCAAGCCGTCGGAAATTTCGCCGAAAGCGTATCGCGATTGGCTCGCTTCGTACACGAAAGGAACCGCCGCCCGTTCATAACTGATTGCTCAGCACGACGTAAGTGCCCGATGCGGTGACCTGATGATAAATGTGAAAGCGTTCGGTCAGTAACTTTTTCCAGTGATCGACACGTTGTTGCTCCGCAATTAGATAAACGGCGTTGCTCCCGTCCCACCTTTTCAATACCTCATCTTCGTTCAGGAAAATGTCGAGCGACGGTTCGCCGATCGGGGCTTCTTTCTCGCGGTTCTGATTCACGATGAAAAATTTCCGGTTCAGATAAAAGATCAGGCTGCTACTATCTTCGAGCGGGCCTTCGAAGAGCGTCTCGTCATTTTCATCAAGGCGCGTGTTCAGAAAACGACCCAGCTCGGCGAGTGAAAAGTAAGGTGCCATTTTGGCGACGCCTTCCATCATGCCGAGCCCGGCGGGAATCATCGCGATCGCCAGCACCACGGCGGCAAGTTTCTCCCGTTGCCTGAGAATAAAATAAAACGTGATGAATGAGAGAGAAACTAAAGAGCAAGCGGTGATCGTGAGCATGGGGCGAAGAGCCAACCAGGTCGAGACCGGCATGTCGTGCAAGGCTTTCCAAGCTGTCCAGCGTTCGTCCATGGCACCCCAATGGCCGTTGAGTGTGTGCGCGGCGTTGAAAGCTAAAAAAGCAAGCGCCAAGCTTATGATCCCCACCAGACTAACGGCCACCGCGCCCACAGCGCGCCATCTTCTGGGCATTCTGTCCCATGCCACCGCGGCCCAGAGGGCCAGCGCACTCCACATGCTCATCGAATAGTAATCCTGGCGTTGACCGAGAAAAAGCAGCGGCACAAAGACAATCCCCATCCAGCAAAGCGAAAGCGTATCGGAAAATTCGATTTCACGCGGCCGGATCACGCGTCGCCAGGCAAAAATGAGACCCGGCAAAAGCGCGATCGACCACGGGAACCACCACGCTAAATGCATTAGCAGAAATTCGGAGGCCGGCACCCCTTTGAAATCGTGCGTTGCGTCGTCAAGCCCCCGCAGATGGCCCAGCCATTCCGAACCGACCAGATAATGAAAATATCTGGGAAAATGCCACTGCACCCAGATGTGCCAGGGTGCAACGATCAACAAGAAAATCGACAAATATTCCCAACGCAGGAGCGCCCGAAAACGCACCCGGGCTTCATGGTGAAAAATTGAAAGCAGAAGGAAAATCGCTGCCGGATAAACGATGCCGAGCAAACCTTTGGTAAGGCAGGCGAAAGCGCTACAGATCCAAAAGCCTGCGAACCAGACCCGTCGATGCTTCCGGCGCTGGTAACCGCAAAGCGCACAGAAGATCGCCCCTGCCAGAAATGCGGTGAAGAGCGGTTCGGGCATAACGATCCGCCCGAACAAAAACGTACCGCAAAAGCTGAGATAGATCATGCCTGCGATAAAGGCGCGCCAGTAATCAGTGAGCCGCTCGCCTATCAAGAAGACCAACGCAACCGAGGCGACAACTGCGAGTGCCACTGGCAAGCGCGCCGCGGCAGAACTTACGCCGAAAAGTTTAAACGAAAGAATAATGAGCCAGTAGAGTAGGGGAGGTTTTTGCAAGCGCGGGACCCCATCATTAGTAGGCAGAAGCCATTGATGCGTTTCCACCATTTCTTTGGCCGCGCCGGCATACTGTCCTTCGGTCTCGCTGTAAAGATCGCCCGAGCCTATCGTGGCGACGTGCAAAAGAGCTGCTAGGGCAATCAGAAGCACAAAGAGCGCGTGCCGCGTTGGCGGGGGAGGGAGCGCCGGCGGCTCGAGAAGAGTTTCTTCAATTCTGAAAGTTCGCGTGCCAGCGGTCATCGGTTTCTCAGCCTGTTGGCCGCTTGTTTGTTTTCAGGCCGCGATACTTCTTCCAGCTCTCGGGTAAAGGGAGCAACTTTCCCGCTGGCATCGCGATTAGGGCCAGCGATTGTCGGCACTCGACAATCAGCGCGTTGTCCTTCAGGCGAGTGATGCGAAATGCGCACCAGAAACGCACGCGTTCCACTCGATCCAGCCAGCCCTCGATGGCGAGTCGATCGCCAAGCTTGGCACCACGACGATAGGCGATCTCCGTGTGGATAACCACCGGGTAGCGTTGCGTCTCGGCCATTTCTACAAGAGCGAGCCCGAGCTTTTCGGCAAGGAGTGTGCGCGCGATCTCAATGAACCGCAGGTAGGCAATATTCGAAACGACACCACCGCAATCGGTATCGAAAAACATCACCTGCACTTCGGTGCAAATATGCGGGGCTTTTGGATTCACGGACTAGAGATTATCCACGAAAAAAGAGCATTGAAACTGAATATGGCAGGACGGGGTAGTGTTACGTGCGCTTCGCGGAAAACTGCGACGCCCAGCGCAAGATCGGCATTGGCGTCATGCGAACCAGAAGCATGCTGAGCTTCATCTTCAAACCTGGAATGATGAGTGGCCGATTGGACTCCAGCGCTCGAAGCGCATCCCGCACGACCTGTTCGACCGTGACAACAGCAAATTCCGGGGCGTTTTCCACTGGTCCCTCCGAGCGCTTTGCGACCTCCTGAAATTCGGTGCGTACCGGACCAGGGCAAAGGGCGCAGACGGTCACACCGGTTCCACGGACTTCGGCATGCAGCGCTTCGGAGAAGCTTGTGACGTACGCTTTGCTTGCGGCGTAAACTGCAAAGCCGGGTATGGGAAGAAAGCCCGCCGACGAGCTGACGTTTAAAATGCCTCCACGCTTTCTGGCGATCATTTGCGGAAGCAGATGGCGGGTTAGAGAAGTGAGCGCGACCATGTTGACTAGCATGATTTGCTCGTTGCGCCTTGAATCCGAAGTCGCAAACGAACCAATATCGCCCAGACCCGCGTTGTTGATCAAAAGATGGACATCGATTTTTTCGTGATCGAGCCAAGCCATTAAGTCCTTCAATTGCCTCGGTTCGGCCAGATCGGTTCTCCGAACGTGAACAACGAGATTTGGGTGCTGCTGCGTCAATTCGTCGCGCAGCTCATTCAATTGTTGTTCGCGCCGTGCCAGCAAGATGAGCGATCGCATCCGGCCAGCGAGTTGCCGCGCAAATTCGCAGCCAAGTCCGGCAGAAGCTCCGGTGATGAGCGCGCTGTCTCCGTCGAGTTTCATTTCGTAATTTTAATGGAGCGGGGAACTCGTGCGAGTTTGGAGCGTTCAGTGGGCCTCGCAGAACTCTACCTTTCGTCTCATTCGCGTAGCGATTCGATCTCGCGCTTGCTCAGCGAGCGCCAGTGGCCACGCGGCAGATCCCCGAGACGCAGGTTCGCGATCCGGATGCGCGCGAGGTGTCTCACTTGATAACCGACTGCATCGAACATGCGACGAATTTGCCGGTTGATTCCTTGTCTTAAAACAACGCGCAGGCGGGTCGGCGTTAACGAACGAAGACGCTCGATGCGCGCGCGTTCTCCATCGAGGAAAATTCCTTTTAGCAACTTCGGCGCTAGCGCTCGGTCCCACGCTCGATCCAGCTTCACCTCGTATTCCTTGTCAATCTTGTAGCGCGGATGAATGAGTCGCTGAGCGAGATCGCCGTCGCTGGTAAGAAGAAGCAGGCCTTCGGTCTGCGCATCGAGGCGCCCAACGTTGAAGAGGCCTGAAAACCTTTGCGGCAGAAGGTCGAAAATGGTATCGAGGGCGTGCACATCTTTTCGGGTCGAAACGAAGCCCGCCGGCTTATGCAGCATAATCGTGAGCGGCGGTTGTGCATGCAGAAGTTTGCCGTCCACTTTTACGCTGTCTCCTGCGGTCGGTTGCGCGCTGAAGTTCGTGCAAATTTTGCCGTTAATGATGATGCGGCCCGCGGCAATGAGTTCGTCGCAATAGCGGCGCGAACCAACGCCTGCGGCGGCGAGGAAACGATTGAGGCGCACGGCAAGTTACAAGAGTTAAAAAAGTGAACTCGTTACGACGGGCCGGCCTTCTAACCTTGTAACCTTTTAACGGCTAACTCTCACGCGGAGCGCATCACGCTTCGGACTTGGTCTTCGGTAGGCCGATGACTTTGCTGCCTTCCTTCCAGTGGCCGCGTTTTTTGAGAAGCTCGACCCGCTCGAAACGCTTTAGGACATTGCGCTTGGCGGCGATGGTGCTCGACCCTTTTAAACTGCGATGTTGCGACATAAACTGCTCCGGTACGAAAACGAAGTCCGCACATTAATCCCTGACCCTAATTTTTCAAATCGATACTCCGAACATTTCTGTGTACAAGCGATTGAGATCGCGCAGGACTGTGACTGCGAACCGCTGACGATCGATTTGGCGATCTAACGCGATCGCCAGCGAAATTGCCCGGTCGCGTAATTCTATGGAGAAATCCTCGATTGCATGATTGACGTTGATCCCGATGCCTACAATGGCCAGATGCCCTGCTTTTTCCTGGGCGCGCATTTCTACCAGAACGCCCGCGATTTTGCGGCCATGAACCTGAACGTCATTGGGCAGCTTAATCGTCGGCTCGAGTGGAAACTCGCTACGGATCGCACCGGCTATGGCTTCCGTCGCCCAAGTAGTAAGCCGCGACGATTTATTGAGCTCGATCCTGGGGCGTAACAAAACCGAGAACCAAAGCCCCTTGCCGGCCGCCGATTCCCAGCGATTCCCTCGCTGACCGCGTCCGGAGGTTTGATGTTCGGCAAACAGAACCAGGCCCTCCTTGAAATTTGGCATCGCGATTTCTAAAAGCGCGTCGTTCGTAGAGCCAACACGGTTGAGCACGATTATGTGTCGACCAACGATGGCTCCACCGAGATCGGCTTCCATCTCGTGAGCGCTCAAGAGATGTGTCACCTTAACTAGGGACATGGGTCATTTCCAAGCCGACATCGATCGCACGGGCTCCGTGCGTGAGACTTCCTACCGAGATGTAATCCACTCCAGTGGCTGCGATGCGGTTGACGTTCCTCAGAGTGATGCCCCCGCTTGCTTCAAACTGGATATTGTCCTTTCGCAGCGCGACAGCCTCCCGAATTTGCGCCGGCGTCATGTTGTCGAGCAGGATCACGTCTATGCCTTCAATTTCAACGAAGGCGCGGACTTGTTCCAGATCCTCCGCCTCCACTTCGATGCGAATGTTTGGCCGTTCCTGGCGGAATTGCTTGATTCGTTCCGCAAACGCGGAGAGTCCCTCAAACGTTGCCAGGTGATTGTCTTTCACAAGCACCATGTCGTATAGACCAAAGCGATGATTCCCGCCGCCGCCGGCTAGCACTGCGGCTTTTTCCAAGGTTCGCAGGCCGGGAGTGGTCTTTCGTGTATCAACAATTTTGGTGGCGTGATTTCCCACGGCATCCACAAATTGGCGTGTGAGCGTTGCGATACCACAGAGGCGCTGTAGAAAATTCAGTGCAACGCGTTCGCCCTTTAGAATAGAGCGGGCTAGGCCCCGCACCTCGATGATCGTATCGCCGGCAGCGACTTCTTCGCCGTCGTGGCGAGGATTGTGTATGTCTAGTGAGGGATCGACCTGCCGGAAAACTTTCGCGACAACGCCGGTGCCCGCCACAATCGCCTTTTCACGCGCAATGATACGCCCGCTGGTGTGCAGCGTCTCGGGCACGAAGAAATCAGTCGTAATGTCGCCCGCGCCAATGTCTTCTTTGAGCGCGGCAGCGATTGGATCGTAGCGGTCAGGTTTCATGGTAGTTCGTCTGGGCTTTGGCTTGGTAAATGCGTCGGCCATGCACCAAGTTTTCGCATTGGCGCGTCGCCCGCCACGATAAATGCAAAGCCTCTTTGCGGTTGGGGCCCAGAGGGATTAAGAAGAAAAAAGATTCGGGCAGCGCACGTTAGGAGAAACAACGAATATCAGAAACACGTACAACCGCCCGAATCGCCTTAACCTGTTGAGTTGGACAGCGGAACTCGCGCGGCGTTCGAACTTTTTTACGAAAAATTCGTGAGTGTGGCGCGAGCGTTCCCGCTCGGCCACCGACATCGCAAACGGGGACGCTTGCGCTGAGTTTTTCGACGGGCGCTCCAACATGGCGGCCTACAGCAAATTACCCGTGCTACCGGCTCTCGCCCGCGCCGCCTCATCGCGGACTTCCTGGAGCAGCGATTTAAATTCACATTTCTCCAGTGCGGCGATCAGATTGGGATAATCCGGCTTAATTCGAAGGTCATCGATTGCCACGGGCAGATCGAGATGGCAATCCAGATCAATCATCTTCCGATTTTGCAAAATTTGCTCCCGCGCGTTGGCGAGTTTTTCGCGGGTACGCTCGCTTTTCACCTTATCGATGTTAGCGAGCAACTGTTCCAACCCGCCAAATTCGCGAATCAACGCTGCCGCAGTTTTGCGACCGAGCCCGGCCCCTGGGATGTTATCGACGGAATCACCGGTTAAGGCGAGGACGTCGCCTATAAGCCTCGGTGAGACATCCCATTTTGCCGTCACCTCCGGCTCGCCGAGCAATGCGAACGCGTCCTTCGGCGACGCGAGATCCGCTTTTGCTGTCGTATAAACTTTCACACACGGCCCCACCAGTTGATAGAGATCCTTATCATTGGTTGCGAGCACCACTTTCGTGCCCGGGCGCTTGCATGCCGCAATGGCATAACAGCCCATTAGATCGTCGGCCTCGGTATTCAGCAGCGAAATATTTTTGAATCCGAGCAATGGAGTCAGCGTCTCCTGGATGAATTCGAGCTGCGGAACCATCGGCTTGGGCATTTCCTTGCGCGTCTCCTTGTAAGCCGGCTGCAACTTTACACGCCGCTCCGGCATGCCTTCGTCCCAAAATACCGCGCCAAACTCTGGCTGGAGATGTTTGAGCATCAGCCGCAGCGTCTTCGCAAACCCGAAAATTGCGTTTGTCGGTTCCCCTCGCGAGTTAGAGAGATTCGGGATCGCAAAAAACGAGCGGTAAACGTAATAATGACCGTCGATCAGAAGAAGCTTCACAGCCTGGAACATAGGCGCCCATGCTTGTGCGGCCAACCCCGAAAGCGTTCCGGGCTATTCGTTATACGCGAGATGTTGCTTCAACTCGATGACGACGCCACTGGATCTGAGAACGACGCATTTGGTTCCGCGTGACGCTCCAATGCGCGGAATTTCGCGAGTGCAGTAGTGCGCTAGCAACTGCCCGTCCGGACGCAATACGTCGATGCTGTCCGCAACGTGACCAAAACCGACAGGCTTAATTTCACCGGGCTTGAGCGTGAAGGCCTGAGCAACCCCCGAACCGTATTCGACGATCTTGATCGAACGATGAAACTCGTTGACGTAGCCTAGGCCGAACGTGTCGCAACCACAAAGCAAAATGCAGAGAAGCAACGAGAGAATTACACGCACAGCTTCATAGACCTAACAAGGCTCATACGGAGAAGCTTCTTCTAACAGATGAAACCGTTAATTTATTTTCAGCCGCCGGCGACGACGCGGATGAATTCGATGCGGTCGCCTTCGGCTAATGGTCGCTCTGCCCATTCGTGTCGATGCACGGCGAGACCGTTGTGTTCCACCAAAATAGATTGCCCCGGCAATTGATAATGGTCGATTAGCTCCGCGATCGTTTTTGCTTCGCGGGCATCGATTGATTCGCCATTGACTGAGATTTTCATCATCTAAGGATTCTGCCCTCGGCGGTCGGAGACTGCCGCTACAGCTGAAACCGTCATGCGCCGCAGAGGGCCTGGTCCCAATCTTTCCAAACCGGTTCGAGTCCGCGACGGCGAAGAACTGCGGCGATTTCGGCGGGGGAACGTTCGTCGCTGATTTCGAATTGGCCGGTGGCGAGTTGATCTTCGCCGTCCTGGTATTCCGGCGCGACGATGCGGCCGCGCACGGTTCGATGGAGATGTTCGCGGCCTTGCCGGGTATAACCGCCGGGCTCGGTGTGGCTGCCGGCGCTCATCATCGTCACGCCGATTAACGCGAGCGAGTCCCGCAGCGTCGCGCGCTCGCGGGTGCTCAGCACAATGCCAAGCTGCGGAAAAGTAATCCGTAATGCACAAACCAACTGCGCGAGTTCGCGGTCGGTCATCGAGAAAAGCGGACGGAATCCGCCGGCGGCCGGCCTTAACCGGGGCAAGCTCACGGTGATTTGCGCCTGCCAGCAGCGTTTAAACAAATGTTCCAAATGCGCTGCAAGAGCGATCGCTTCATCTTGCCAGCGCGTTAAACCGATGAGCGCACCGACGCCGAGCCGACGAAAACCGGCGGCATAACCGCGCTCGGCGCAATCGAGCCGAAAATTAAAGTCGCGTTTCGGCCCCGCGGTATGCATTTCTGCATAAACGCCGCGATTGTACGTCTCCTGATAAACTACAAGTCCTTCCGCGCCGGCTTCGACAATCGACACATAATCCTCCGTTTCCATAGGCCCGACCTCGATGGAAATCGATGAAAAATCTCGCGTGAGTGCCCGCACGCATTCAGCAAGGTAGTCACAGCTCACAAATTTGGGATGCTCGCCGGCTACGAGAAGGATCTGGCGAAATCCCTGACGAGCGAGATGCTGCGCTTCGGCGACGACTTCATCGATGTCGAGCGTAACGCGAAGGATCGGATTGTCGCGCGAGAAACCGCAATACCGGCAATTGTTGATGCACTCGTTGGAAAGATAAAGCGGAGCGAAGAGGCGCATCGTCCGCCCAAAATTTTGCAGCGTGAGCGAGCGCGAAAACTGTGCCATCGCTTCGAGCTCTTGATCCAATTTCGGGGCGATCAGATGTTCGAAGCGCTGAACCAGCTCCGATTTCTTCAGAGCCAGATTGTCCAGGGTCTCGATGAACGACATCAAAATAATTTCGTGCGCATCCAGGCGTTCGCAAATCTAATCATTCGCAAACGCCATTGATAAACGAATAGACCTACGTTTAACGCATACAAAAAAAAGCGGCGTCCGGTGTTCCGGACGCCGCTTTAACCAAATGGAACGTTCGACTCTTAAAAGGCGAAATTCACGCCCGTGCGGACCATGCCGAAGTTGTTGTCTGGACCGTTGATAAAGTTCCAGCTGAAATCACTGACCCAGCCAATGTGCGGCGTAAAGCGAACTTCTAAGCCGCCGCCGACCTGGCCGATTCCCTCCGACTGGCTACCCTTATGACCAACTGTCTTGACAATGTCGAAGCCCTCGCCCCCGTTGCTAATAAGCCCACCGGGTCCTGTTACAGGAAATCCGGCGGCGTTTTCGCGGAACCCCTGATCGACCGGCGTCTGGCCACCGCCAAAGATTCCGCCGCCGCCACCGAAGATGTAAGGTGAAAAGCGCGAGCAGTGGAACGGGTAACGCAGGGTCAATGTACCCAGTACGGCTCCGATGCCTTTGTTTACGTTGTGAAAGGTGTCCTGGAAAATCCCGTCGCTGAAGTCGACGAAAATACTTTCGCGCGCCTGCCTGGCATCGACGATCCAGCCTTCAACCCCGACACCGAAATAACGGTAGAAGAAGTATTTGAAGTCCATACCGCCGCCCCAAGCATGGTCGGCTAACATGTAGCGGTCGTCTTGCCAGTTATTTGCAGTGAAAATGTAGGTTCCCCACAGGCTCACGTTAAACTCCCGATCGGCGTACCACTCCGGGCACGGCGGTGGACCGGCCACCTGTTTCATTTCCTTTCCGCCATATTCGACTCCAGCAAACGTGACCGAAGCGAACGCAGCAACGCCGCAAAGGCCCAACAGTAGTTTTTTCATGTTATTTCTCCTTTTGGTTAAGTTTGTTTCTACTCCAAACATTTTGGAGCCAACAAGTCAATAACGAAATTGGCTCTTTTTGTCTGGATGCCGCGAGTTTGAGCGGGCCAATTACAAATTGCAAGAAATATTTTAGGAAATTTTCTTGCTCTAGGCCTTGAGCTCCGCCCCGGTATTTGCATCGGTGATGATGAACTTTTCCTGGTGAAAGCCGGGATCGCCGCGGAACACAAGCCGCCCGGCGTAACGGCGCTCCAGATCGATAAGCAATTCCTCATCCTCTTCCTTTAGTCGCTTAAGCACGTCTGGATTCAGAATCACCCGAAAATCATGCACGCTGTCTTGATATTTCCGCATGACCGTATTGAGAGTCCGATGCAGTTCCACGCTTGTAGTCATGGAAGTTTTCACCACTCCGCGACCGCCGCAGTAGGGGCAGTTCTGGTAAATAGTTTCACTGAGGCTCTGCTGCGCCCGTTGGCGAGTCATTTCCATCAGACCAAGTGGCGAAATCGGAAGGACATGTGTCTTGGCCTTGTCGCGCTTAAGCCGTTCCTTCATTAGGTTGTAAACCATTTGCAGGTCTTTGCGGCTCTTCATGTCGATGAAATCGCCTATGATCAAACCACCGATATTACGCAGCCGAAGCTGACGGGCGATTTCGTCCGCCGCTTCCAAGTTTGTTTGCAAAATCGTTTTCTCTACGTCGCGCCCACCCTTGTTGCGGCCAGTGTTGACGTCGATGGCCACCAAGGCCTCAGTCTCGTCGATCACAATGTAGCCGCCGCATTTGAGCCACACCTGCCGATGAAAGGCGTCGTCGATTTGTTTTTGCACGCCATAGGCCTCGAAAATCGGCACGGCGCTGTCGTAAAAGCGGATGCGATTGCGCGCCCGGCGGGAAATGTGACCAACCATGTCGAGCATGCGGTTGGTCGATTCGCGATCGTCGCAGACGACTTCATCGATCTCTTCCGTTAGAAAATCGCGGACGGTCCGCTCAACCAAGTCCGGTTCCTCAAAAACGCGGCACGAGGCGGGAGAATCGCGGATGAGCTGTTCAACCTTGGCCCACTGATCGAGAAGGAACCGCAGATCACGGACAAAATAGCGGGCGCGCTGCCCTTCGCCGACTGTGCGGATAATGACGCCGACGCCGTCTGGAGTGTCGAGCTGGCGCAAAATGTTGCGGAGACGCTCCCGTTCCTTCGGATCTTCAATTTTTCGGGAAATGCCGCTCCGGTCGCTGAACGGCATCAAGACCAAATAGCGCCCTGCGAAGCTGAGATTGGTGGTGACGCGCGGTCCCTTTGTCCCGATGGGACCTTTGGTGACTTGCACGATTACGTCGGAGCCGACTGGGTAAATATTTGGGATATCTTTGGCTGTAATTCGTTTGCGGGGCCGCCGGTTTGCAGGTCGGTCGATTTCCTCGATTCCACTGTCGAGCGCAGCCGGAATCGCGTCCCAAAAATGGAGGAACGCGTTTTTCTCGAAGCCGATGTCCACAAACATCGCCTTCAGGCCCATCTCGATGTTTTTGACTCTGCCTTTGTAAACGCTGCCGACAATGTTCCGCGAAGTTTTACGCTCGACGCTGTATTCTTCGAGCCGGCCATTCTCGAGCAACGCGACGCGGCACTCGAGTTTCTCTACGCTCAGTATGAGCTTGTTCCCCGTTTTGCGCGAAGCAAGCCCCAAAATTTTTTTTACCTTGTCTATCATAAAATTGAAGAGGTTGACCGATCAGAAGCGGAATCGCCCGGAGGTTCTGCGACAGCGTTTCTAGTCGAGAGTTCATCGTATTCCACGCCGGCGAGCCGGCGGCGGCGTTGGTGCAGGCGCTGGTGGCCGGCGAATTCCAAAGAGTCGTTCAAAAAAGTTGCGCGGCTGCGGCGCTGCCACGGGAACGGCGCGCCCCGCAGGAACTGCAGCCCGTCGCCTTACTTGCCCTCGAGAGTCCGCTTCAGGTTCTACATCCGGCGCTGCATCCGAACTGGCCATCTGAGCCGCGGCATTTTGCGACTCGTCGGCATTTTCTTCGTCGCCGCTGGGAATGTTCCCTCCGGCGTAATTCACATCCTTGAGCATTTGAAACGGATTGGCCTTGTGCGCAGGCGAGAGCCAGGTGACCTGCATATCGAACTTACCTTCATCCAACGCGAGCGCCCGTTCCAAAATTCTCGTGGCAACTGGGCCAGCGACGCTGCCGCCGTGCTCACCGCCTTGGACCATGACCGCAACAACATACTTGGGATTCTCGAAAGGCGCGAAACAGGCAAACCACGCAACGGTATCCTTGTGCCCGCGATCGGTGGCTTGGGCAGTGCCAGTCTTGCCCGCAACCTGCACATCTTTCAAACGCGCTCTTCCACCGGTTCCCCCGTCTTCATTAACAACTTTCCAAAGGCCTTTGCGCACGAGTTCGATTTTGTCAGGCGAGAGTTCCTTGCGCAGGTCGGATCGCACTTGCGGCGTCTGCGGCACCGCGACGTTGCCGTGCTCGTCCAGCACAGGAGAGCCATCTTGCTTCAAGACCTTATCCACCAGACGCGGATAATAGCAGATGCCGCCGTTAGCGATCGTCGCGTAGGCCATTGCTAATTGCAGTGGCGAAACCAGAGTGTAGCCTTGGCCGATTGAAACGTTCGCCGTTTGCGCCTGCGACCATCTCTCCTGCGGATGGTGAATTTGCATCCATTCAGGCCCTGGCAAATTGCCAGTTTGTTCACCGGTGAGTCGCAGACCCGATTCTTCGCCAATTCCCAACATTTTTCCAACGGTGTCGATCGACTGAATGCTGGCTGCGTTTCCGTACTGATAGAAAAAAGAATCACACGAGACCTTGATCGCATCGACCAACCCCAGCGTGCCGTGCGTGTAATGCTTTTCGGCCGCCCAGCATTGGAAAAAGTGGTCGCCATAACTCACACCGCCACCGCAATTGTAGCGGGCATTTGCAAGATTTCGGCGCAATCCGGCGAGCGACGTGATGAGTTTGAAAGTTGAACCGGGTGGCAACGCGCTGATCGCACGATTGACCAGCGGGTCGGCTTCATCTTTTTGCAGCGCTTTCCAATCTTTGGCTTTGATACTGGGGATAAATTTATTTGGATCGAATGAGGGCACTGAAGCCATTGCAAGAATGTTGCCGTTATTCGGGTCGACAACCACTGCTCCGCCACGACCCACGGCCCGTAATGCCTCCTCCGTGATCGATTGGATCCTCGCGTCCAGCGTAAGGAAAACATTCGCGCCTTGTTGCGGCGGATCTTCACGCAAGATTCCTTCGATTGTTCCCTTGGCACTTTTGCGCAAATACCGCATTCCGGGTTTCCCGCGCAGATATTCATCCATTGACTTTTCGATATTCGATTTCCCTTCCACGTCCGCTTGGTAAAACGTGAATTTTCTTGCTTCCTCCTTGTCAACGTCGTCCGGCATACCGACGTAACCGAGAAGATGCGCGGCCAGCGCGCCATAAATATAAGAGCGCACCGGCTTGATGGCGATGTCCACCCCAGGCAACCCGACATCGTGTTCAGAAAATTTCGCCATAGTTGGGAAATCGATGTCCTTGATGTAAGAGAACGGAACTTCAGTGTCGTTGCGATAATGTCGCTGCAGCCGGTTGGAATTGTAGTCGCGCGCCAGATCAAGATCGTTCAGTCGCGGGATGATGCCGTCATTGACGATCTTGATGATGTCCGGCTCCTTCATGTCTTTTGGCATTCCGTTGATGGTCGCTCGATATTCCGTCAGCGGCGGTGAACCGAAGCGCTCGCGATAGCCTTTGACCATCTCCGGCAAATAAAAATCCACCTCATAGCTCGCGCGATTCTGGACCAGTGTCAGGCCGTTGCGGTCTTTGATTTCGCCCCGTACAGAGGGAATTCGGACGGTTGCCTGAGAGCTGGTGCGCAATTGCGCAGTCCATTCGACGCCATGGGCTACTTGGACCCACCAGAGCCGAAGGCCCAGCGCGCCCATGCCCAGCAGCATAAATAGGGCGAGGAACTGAATGCGCAGACGCCAATTATTGCGGTGACGGTTCATTCGAAACGCCCCCTTTCAAGAACGTATGAATAGCCAGTCATCCGTGCCATCCATTGTAAAAACAAAAACACGATCGGCGCTAATGCCATGGCGATGAGGCCGGGCCCGCCGATTTGCCACCAAACTTCGCGGGTGAAAATAGGAGAGCCACGTCGGAATGCGATCATCAGGTATTGCGTCAGAACTATCAATGACGTGCCGACGCCACTCAGGATACAATGCACTTCCCAGTGGCCACGGGCAAAGAGCGGTCTCAGGCCGTGCATGAGTCCCGCCAGCACGCCGTACAAAAGTATCGATGATCCCGCTGAGATTTCAACTTTTCCCCCAATCACCTGCACCGTGAGCGCATCGAGCAGAAGGCCGGCGCATAAAGCAAGCGCCAGCATGAGCGGAAACGGCAGCGCCATTGCCCCGTAAAAAACGATCACTGGCACAATGTAAACATGCGCGTCGTAAAGCCAGGGCAAGACTGGGATGAAGAATTCCGCAATCTGGGCAATTACTACCAGAACCAGCAGCAGAAGAAAAAAGATCATTTGCGACCGGTCACCACGAACACGTCCTCCAAATGCGAGAGATCTACCGCTGGCGTCAACTGCGCTTGTCCATCGAGCTCGCGTACGCGAAAACTTTTGACAGCGCCGATAAGCAAACCAGATGGGAAAACGCCACCCATACCGGAAGTATAGACTTTTTTGCCCGGTTTGAGGTCAGCTTGTTTCGACAAAAAGTTTAGATCTAAGCTCGGATTCAATCCAGCAGTCACGCGCTCGCCCGAGACGATCCCTTGTTCGCGGCTTCCTTCTACTGAGGCCGCCAATTTGCAATTTTCATCCGAAATCAAAAGAACGACTGAGATGCTATCGCTTACGGACGTCGTTTTGCCTATTAATCCTTCATCTGTCACCACTGGCGTGTCCGGCTCGACACCGTCTCGCTTCCCGCGATTGATGGTGACAGTTCGCCACCAGGTCGAAGAATCACGCGTGATTACTTCGGCAGCGATCAACTTGAAGACGGATCGCTCGCGGTAATTGAGCGCATGGCGCATACGATTGACTTCATGTTCGACGTCGCGCAAAGCCTGGTTGGTGGCGCGCAGCGCTCGATTCTCCACCTGAAGATTGGCGTTTTCGCGTTCCATTTGCTCCAGCGACTTCAGACCAGTGCGCACGGAAGTAATCTGTTTTTGCAACCCCGAGCCGCGGCTCAAAAATGGTGCCAGCAATTGATAGACGCCGGCCTTGAACTTGCGTGTGCTCTCTGGCCCAAAGCTGAGAAAATACCCGAGAATGGCGCCAAAAATCAGCAACGCGATGACGTTTGCGCGACTCATCGTGATTGCGGATTGTGGATTGCAGATTGCGTGTAGAACATCAACGGCAGATTAGAAATCTTTCCGCAATCCGATTTCCAGAATCCGCAATTGTTTTTACCGCCACTGACGATCTGCCGAGGCCACTTGACGCAAAAATTTAAGTTCATTGAGGCATTTGCCGGTCCCCTCTGCCACTGCGCTGAGCGGATCTTCAGCAACATGGACAGGCAAACCCGTTTCCTCGCTCAAAAGCTTGTCGAACCCTCGCAGCAACGCTCCTCCGCCTGCCAGCACGAGCCCTCGATCGACAAGGTCTGCCGAAAGCTCAGGTGGACAGCGCTCCAGCGTGATGCGTACCGAATCCACGATCGTGGAGATCGGCTCCAGCAACGCTTCCCGCACTTCCTGTGAAGTGATCATGAGCGTCTTTGGCAATCCCGCCACGAGATCGCGTCCTTTTACTTCCACGCTGGTTTCCTTTTCACTCGGATAAGCTGAGCCGATCTTGATTTTGATTTCCTCCGCCGTGCGTTCGCCCACCATCAGGTTGTAGGCGCGTTTCAAATACTGCACGATCGCTTCGTCTAACTCATCGCCGGCTACACGCATACTTCGGCTAAACACAATTCCAGAAAGCGAAATGAGCGCGACTTCCGTGGTGCCGCCACCGATATCGATGATCATATTTCCGGCGGGATCCTGCACCGGAAGGCCCACCCCGATCGCTGCGGCCATCGGTTCCTCGATTAAATAAACTTCACGCGCCCCAGCGTGCGAAGCCGACTCGCGCACAGCGCGCTTTTCCACTTCAGTAATGCCGGAGGGAACTGCGATGACTACGCGCGGCCGCGCGCGCACCCGGCGGTTGTGAACTTTGGCAATGAAATGTCGCAACATGGCCTCGGTCACCTCGAAGTCGGCAATGACGCCGTCTTTCAGCGGTCGCACCGCAACAATGTTTGCGGGCGTGCGACCGAGCATGCGTTTGGCTTCGTCGCCTACTGCCAACACCTTGTTCGTGCCCGCCTGCACGGCCACCACAGATGGCTCACGCAAAACGATCCCTTGATCCTTTACGTAAACCAGCGTGTTTGCCGTACCAAGATCGATCCCGATATCGCTGGACAACCAGCCGAAAAGTCCGTTGAACATGAATTATAAATTAGAAGCACTTCCAGTCCGAGCAAAGCGCGTCACATTCCGAGAACCTCCCGCGAGTGCGATTCAACCGGCTGAAAAACTCCGCCGTAATCTGAAACAGTGCGCTGCCCCGTCAAGCGCATTTATGGGTAATCCGTGATTCGTCTGTCCGATGTAACGATTTAACGATTTAACGAGTCAACGATATACGCTTTACTTACCACGTGATCGCAAGAAACATTATCGTCGCGCCGTCCATTCTAGCCGCGAATTTTGCGCGGCTGGCTGACGAAATTCATTGCATCGAGCAGGCCGGGGCTGATTGGATTCATTGCGACATTATGGACGGACATTTCGTCGATAACATTTCGTTCGGGCCGGAAATTGTTGGCATTGTGCGCAAAGAAACGCAGCTGCCGCTGGATGTGCATTTGATGATCCAGCACGCCGATCACTACGCGCCGCGCTTTGTTAAGGCCGGCGCCAATTCGATTACGGTTCACGTGGAGCCGGAAGCGAAACATGGCATTGAGAAAACTTTACGCGCAATTCGTGAGGCCAACTGTCGCCCGGGCCTCTCCCTAAATCCAGAGACGCCGTTCGACGCGGTCGAGCCGTATCTCGACAAGATCGACATCCTGCTAGTCATGACTGTCCATCCTGGTTTTGGCGGACAAACCTTCCGGGCCGAAATGATGGAGAAGGTAAAACGCGCCGCGCGATGGAACGAATTGCATCCGCGCAAGATCGACATTGAAGTGGACGGCGGCATCAACGCCGAGACGGCAAAGCTCGCAATCGAAAATGGCGCAAACGTCCTCGTCGCCGGTACGTCGATTTTTCGCGCAAAGGATTATGCGAAAGCGATTAGCGAGTTGCGCGGCAAAAAATAATGCCGTCGATGATTGTCGATCTTAGCCGATCTCGGCCGACTCGGCCGCCACGACAGGGCGGGCTTCTTCAGTGGTTTCGGCCATTACTTCATCGGTCTGCGTGACGCGCACCACTTCTTCGATGGTCGTCCGGCCCTGCGCCACGCGGCGCCAGCCGTCCTGTCGCAAAGTTTCCATGCCTTCAGCAATCGCGCATTGCTTGAGTTCGCCGCCATCGCACCTGCGCATGATCAGCTTCCGCAACATTTCAGTCACGAGACAAATTTCATAAATGGCTGCGCGCCCCTGATAGCCGGTCTGGCGACATTGATCGCATCCTGCGCCACGCTGAAAACGGGCGCCGAGTTCTTTGACTGGAAAACCGATCTCGGCGAGATATTCGCCTGGGTAGTCCACCCATTCCACGCAGTCCGGGCAAATGGTGCGCACCAGCCGCTGCGCGATGAACGATTTCACGACCGATGCGAGCAGAAACGGCTCCACATCCATGTCGAGCAAGCGCGTGATCCCACCTACGGCGTCGTTCGTATGCAGCGTACTGAAAACCAAGTGGCCAGTCATGGCGGCGCGGATGGCGATGTCGGCTGTCTCGATATCGCGAATTTCGCCCACCATCACCACGTTCGGATCCTGTCGCAAAATATGGCGCAGACCCTTGGCAAACGTGAGATCAATTTCCGGTTTCACGTCGATCTGTGATACGCCAGCAATGCGATATTCCACTGGCTCTTCGATGGTGATGATGCGCCGCTGCACGGAGTTAATGCTGCTCAAGAAACAATAGAGCGAGGTCGATTTGCCACAGCCAGTGGGGCCGGTAAGCAGAATGATCCCGTTGGGTTGCGCGAGCAGGTGGCGAATGATCTTTTCCTGTTTCTTGCTCAAATCAAGCCGCTCAAAATTAAATTGCTGCTCGCCGCGGCTGAGCAAGCGTAAGCTGATCGATTCGCCATTGACCGTGGGGATGGTTGAGACGCGCACATCGATCTCTTGATTGTTCGCGTGCAAATTCATGCGCCCATCCTGGGGGAGACGCCGTTCCGCGATGTCCATATGCGCCATTACCTTTAGACGCGAGATGATGGCCGATTGCAACACGCGCAACTGCGGCGGCACGGCGATCTCATGCAAAATTCCATCAATCCGATAACGAATGCGCAGGTCATTCTCGAGCGGCTCAACATGGATGTCCGTCGCCCGTTCGAGAATTGCCTCGCGAATGATCTGGTTAACGAATTTGACTACGGACGCTTCGGGGTCGTCGGCGTTCAGCTCGTGCGCGGTTTCGCCTTCCTGAAGCACTTCGAAGGCGCGGTTGCTTTTCAGGATTTCATCGAACGTCTCTGCGCCGATCCCGTAGAGCGTTTTCATTGCGCGCAGAAGCTGTGCGCGCGGCACTAGCACCCATTCAGCCGGCTTCTTCAAAAGCTGGGAGGCCAGCTGGCGCCCGAGGGAGTTAAAGAGATCGTACGTTGCGAGCACCACCGAATTTTCCTTCACTTCGATCGGCAGAATGTGGTGCTGAAAAACGAAACGACTCGGCAAGATCGACAATGTCGTGCGGTCGATCTTCTTGGGATCGATTGAGACAGCTGGCACGCGGAACAAATTCCCGATGGCGGCGAGAAAGCGTTGTTCGTCCACTTTGCCTGAGTCGAGCACCTGTCCTACCCACGAACCGCCGTTTGGGTTTGAAGCCAATTGCGCGGCTTCCTCCAGAGAAGACACACCGCTTTCGAGCAGCAAATTAATTAACGATTGGCTGGCAGCTGAGCTCATTCAAACGGGGAGATGATAACGCAGAGGAGAAGAAACCGAATGAAACCGATTTAAGGCGTTTCGCAAGGGCTTTCACGTATAACGCGTGATCCTTGGCTGAGGAATCGTGAGGCTGCCTGCGCGCGAATGCGGGATCACGGCAGACGCAGCGCTCTCCGCACCGGATCAGTCAGAGTGCCGGTGACCCGCATGGAATAATTCTTCTGAAGCCGCGCAATGGCATCGGCCACTGCGGGGGTGAATACGCCGTCAATGGGGCCACAATAGTATCCACGCTGGCGCAATGCAGTTTGCATTGAGCCAACATAAGCCGGCTGGACAATCAATTGTTCGGGCGCCTTAAAATAGTACTCCCAGCGCCAATGATACCTTGGCGCGAAATCGGTGGCGTTCACGCCGCGACCTTGGTGAAGCAAACCCCACTCGTCTCGTTGTGCCAGCGGATCGACCGAGCGAAAAATGTCGTACTCGAGAACATCGTACTCGCCTGCCTGCGCAATGGCCGGGCCTAGGGCGAGAATTAAAGCGAGAGCAATCCGTTTCATAAAAAAATATGGTGAAACCTGCTACATATCTTTCGCCGGAGGAATATCCGGTGGCGGTAAGCTTAATTGTTTGCCGGTCTCCGTTTTCGGGCAGTCCGGGCACTCAGCCTGATCAAGCTCTGGCCCATAATGGGTGTAGTTTTCCCATCTTTGACGCAGCCGGTAAAGATCTAGCTTGGTCAAGGTCACCTGGGGACACATGAGCACAATCAGTTCCGTACGCTCGTGACTGGCGGTGGTGCCGCGAAAGAGCGCGCCGAGGACTGGAATACGCGAGAGGTAAGGAATGCCGTTATAATTCTTTGTCTTGTTGTCGGTGATTAGGCCGCCAAGAACAATAGTAGAGCCATTTCCCGCGGAAACATTCGTGCGGATGTAGCGGGTAGCAATATTTGGGATTAGGTTGCCGCTCACTAGAGTCGAGCCAGCCACGCTGTCGAGTTTCTGCAAAATATCCAGCGAGACTTCCTTCTCGGAATTGATTAAGGGCACCACCTCGAGTTGCAACGCGACTTTCTTGAACTCGATACTCGACTGCACCGAGGCTACATTAGTTACGGTCGTCGCATTCGTCAGGGTATTTACCGGAACTGGAATTTCTGTGCCCGAGGCGATGATCGCCTTCTTATTGTTGCTCGTGAAAACCATCGGTCGCGAGATCACTTTGAAGCGTCCGGTGGTTTCGAGCAGGTGCACGATTGTCGCGAGATAGTTACCGGCTGCGATATATACATTGGTCCCAGTGGCTACGTTCTGAATAATTCGGCTGAAGTTGATTAAACCGGCCGGGTCGACAATTCCGGTTCCAATTCCGGTTACCGGGGAAGCAGATGGCCCAACAGAAGGCAGCGGCAGCGGCGCACCGGTGTTGCGTGAGATGCCGACGACTTTCTTGTTGTATTTTGCGAAGTAATCAACGCCGAATTCCTCGTCGTTCTTAAGTGTCAATTCGCCGATAACAGTGCTGAGCGCGACTTGGGGCGCTTTCACGTCCATTTCATCGAGAATCTTTTCCACCTTCGCCACCACCTCGCGGCTGCCCAGCATGATGATCGCGTTCGCGCGCTGATCCGCGATCAACTTGGCGTTGCCGACCGTGACCGCCTTGGGTGTGGTGTCAACTGGCTGCGTGGCGAGTTCTTCGGAGATATTCAATGTGCCGCCAGTCGTGCCGGTCGTGGTCGTGGCAGCGCCCACGAGTCCCGTTGTTGTGGCGGCAGTTGTAGTGGTGGTGCGCAAAGGCGCCGGTTGCGGCGACGGGGCCGCACCGGGCGCGCCTGCTTCCGCAGCAGGTGCAGCTGCTCCCGGCTCGGTCAACGCCTGCACCAGCACAGGTAACACATCGCCGGCCGAAATGTATCGCAGGGATCGGCTGACCGGATGTCCAAACTCGACATTCGCATCAAATTCGCGAATCAATCTGCGAATAAAAGGCATGTTGATGGGCCGCGTCACCACATGTATGCGGTTTGTCCGGACGTCGGCGGTGAGTTTGATTTTCCCCACTACGACGGCTTCTTCCGTTAGCCCGGCCAAAGCGCCAGTCTCCGCTTCTACTGGCACCGGTTGCGGAACGGGCGGCGTCACTCTCACGCTGCGAACTCCACCCGGGCCGGGCTGCCCGGTTGGCTGGCCCTTCTCGAAGATGTCCTTGAGCATGTCCACTACCTTAGTCGCATCAGCGCGGTCGAGTTTGATGAACTCGCTCACCACTTCCGCGGGCGCCACATCCACTTGCTGAATCACACTGGCAAGTTGCCTGATGATGTCTGCATTTTGTGTCACCAGGAGACTCGACGATTTCGGCAGGGCCAGAATGTTGATCGAGCTCGAGCTTCCCTGAAAATATGCCATCAGCACTTGTTGTAGTTCTTGCGGGTCTGCATACTGGAGCTTAAACAAAAAGCTGATCACGGGATTGCCCGGCGGAATGTCCTCCGCGTCGGAAATTATCGGCACCACCGCCTTGCGCGGGTTTTGCCCGGCTCCGACTACTTCCACAATGTCTCGAGACGCGGTGATTAAAGAGATGCCGTTCAATGCCATGCTCATCTCGATAATCTTGATGGCCTCCTCACGAGATACGTCTTTAGTGAGGAAAATGTTCACCTTGCCTTGCACGAAATTGTCCATCACCAATTTCTTACCGGTAAGCTGCTCATACATATGCAGCACATCGACAACATCGCTGTTTGGAAACTGCAGCTTAACTGTCGCCGGCGCACCTGGCGGAGGCGTCTCTGTGGGCGGCGGATTGGCTATCTGAACAGCGGCTGGCGCAGGTTGCGTCCCCTTCGCTATCGGAAAAACAGACGGTGTCGCATTTGCTTCATTGCCTACCTGCAGATTGGGAGATGGCTGCGGGCGCTCGGGCCCTTGCTGAGCTGAAGCGAGAAATGCGGACGCAATCGTAAGCGTCGCGATGCAGAAAAATCGATGCACGGTAGCCCTACTGGTGTGGCCGGCGATTCTAATAAAGTCAGAAACGGCTTTCAAGAATATTTTGCCCGGCGAAACAATCATCCCCTAATCGAACTGGACGCGACGGATAGAGCGTATAGGAAATTGCCAACGGTGCAAATGATTCGTTTCAGCCCTCCAATCCCGCTCGCGCTTTGCGTCTGGGCCAGTGTTGTTTTCATTTCCGCAGGCAGTCACTCGATTTTCGCTGCGCCTGTGGCCCAACAAGAAAACCAGGCAACCGCCGCAGACCGGATTCGCGCGGTGCTGAGGGCGCAACAGGACGCCTGGAACCGGGCCGATATCGATGGGTTCATGAATGGATACGCACGCGCAAAATCTACAATCTTCGTTTCAGGGGATTCGGTGCGACGCGGCTGGGAAACAGTTCGCGAACGTTACAAAAAGAAGTATTCCGATCGCGCGAAAATGGGTGTGCTAACTTTTTCCGATCTCGAGATAACTCCGCTGGGTTCGGATGCAGCGGTCGTCTTGGGTCGCTGGCATTTAAAACGCGCGCAAGATCAGCCGCATGGCCGTTTCACTTTAATCTTTCGCAAAACCGCCGATGGCTGGAGGATCGTGCACGATCATACGTCGGCGGCGCCGTCGCCGAAGTGACCCGCTAAAAGTTGCAATGCTGCAACGGCTAAACATCTGGAGTCGTTCTGAACTGTTCTAACCCTTTTACCCTCTTAACCTCGTTAAAAGCTTTTCGTGGATGTTGTCGAAGCCCCCGTTACTAAAAACGACCACCACATCTTTCGGCCGCAGCACCGGCACAATTCGAGCGACAATTGAATCAGCATTCTCTTCGTAAAATCCTGGCCGGCCCGTTTTAGAAATCGCGTCCACGACGGCTAGCGGATTCAATCGCTCTTTTTCCGGGATTTGCTCCAGCCTGGCCACTCGCGCGATGAAAACACCGTCGGCTAGCTTCAGCGCGTCAGGAAGCTGCTGCTGAAATACCGCGCGCCGGGTCGTGTTTGAGCGGGGCTCGAACACTGCCCAGAGCCGGTTCCCGGGATAACGATGACGGAGCGCGCGCAAGGTATGAGCGATTGCGGTCGGGTGGTGCCCAAAATCGTCGATCACTTTCACGCCGCGCGCCTCGCCACGGAGCTCCTGCCGCCGCGCGATGCCTGAAAAGGTTTTGAACGCATTATCGATCTTCGCTTTTGGCACATCGTAGAACCGCGCGGCTGTCGCCGCCATCGCTGCGTTGCGCACATTGAACTCGCCGACGAGCGGGATCTGAAAAACCTCGTCACCGAGTTTGAATCGCGAGCCGCTCGCCGAGAAGGCAACGTCGCGAATGCGCTGTGCGCAATTCTTCGAAAAACCGACCTCGATCATCTGCGCCAGGCAATCTTTCGCGACCTCCACGCAATTGCGGTCGTCGCCGTTCAGCAAAACCATTCCATTTTGGGGAACAATGTTGAGGAGGCGCCGGAAGCTTAGTTTGATTTCATCGAGGCTGCTGAAGATATCGGCGTGATCGAACTCGATGTTGTTTACAATCAGCAATTCCGGCAGGTAATGAATAAACTTGGAGCGCTTGTCGAAGAACGCCGTGTCGTATTCGTCGCCTTCGATCACAAAATACTTCGAATCGTTCAGGCGCGCGCCTTCGCCGAAGTTTTTCGGGATGCCGCCGATGAGATAACCCGGTTTGCGTCCGGCTTTTTCCATGATCCATGCGAGCAACGCCGTTGTGGTTGTTTTGCCGTGTGTACCGGTGACGACGAGATTGTGTTTCCCGCGCACGAAATAATTTTTCAAAACTTCCGGCAGCGAGAGATAAAAAAGCTTGCGGTTCAGGACCGCTTCCACCTCGGGATTGCCGCGTTTCATGGCGTTCCCGATCACCACCACATCGGCGTCTCGTGGAATGTTTTCGGCGCGATAGCCTTTCTTGAGCGCGACGCCTTCTTTTTCCAGAAAGGTCGACATCGGCGGATAAACATTTTCGTCCGATCCGCTAACCTGGAAGCCCCGCTCTCGGAGCGCCGCCGCCACCGAGCCCATGGCCGTCCCACAAATCCCGAGGAAATGAAATCTTTTCGGCGCCTCCTTCACGCGCATTCTCTACGCCGCGTGGCGAATTTCGCCAGTGAAACAAAATCGCATGTCCGCCCCGATGTTCGCGCCGGCCGGGTTGGATTTTCTCTGGATATTGGAGCTTGGATTTTGGAGCCTTGATCCAAATGGATGCCAATGACGCCTCGGCACTCCTCTGCCCCCATTGCAATATACCGCTAAAAGAAGTGCACACATCGCACGGCGTGTTTTTTGCCTGCGACAAGTGCGGCGGCCGCGCGATGACTGTTGAGCTCCTGCGTCGCACATTCACTCCGGAGTCGATCAACCTGCTCTGGCTTCATGCAATTAGCGGACAGGGAAAAAGCGGCCGCCTCTGTCCTTCGTGCAGAAAGCCTATGATCGATGTGGCGTTGTCGGATAGCGCACAAGTCGATGTCGATGTCTGCCAGCATTGTCATTTCGTCTGGTTCGACGTCCACGAAATGGACACTCTTGCTCCGCGGCAATTCCCCGCGGCTTCGCCCGAGTTGCCGCAACAGGCGCGCGAACTAATCGCCATGGAAAAAGTAAAACAGATCGCCGAAGAAGCGCGCGGCACCGATGTCGATAGCGCGCCGCCGGATGAAGAATGGAAGCAAATCGCCGCGTTCCTGGGGTTTCCGGTTGAATTCGACGCGCCCGAAGAGACGCGGAAACCCTGGGCAACGTGGCTACTTTCGACGGCCATCATTTGCATCAGCGTACTTGCTTTTCTGCATCTGCGCGATGTCGTTCAACGCTTCGGATTAATTCCAGCGCAGGCGACGCGGCTCGACGGTCTCACGTTCGTCACGTCGTTTTTTCTTCATGCCGGCATCATTCATCTGCTCGGAAACATGTATTTCTTGTTGGTCTTTGGCGACAACGTGGAAGAGTGTCTGCGTCCGTTTCGTTATTTCGTGCTCATCGCTCTGGCTGCATTTATCGGCGATCTAACTCACATCGCGGTCGATCCGCAATCGCAAATCCCGTGTATCGGGGCCAGCGGCGGTATTGCCGGCGTGATTACTTTTTATGCGCTCAATTTCCCGCACGTGAAACTGGAATTTCTGCTGCGTTATGGCTGGTGGTGGTTCCGGTGGATCCGGCTTCCGGCGTGGTCGGTTCTCATCTTGTGGATTTTCTTTCAGTTTATCGGCGCCTGGGAACAGAAGGCCCGAATCAGTTCCGTCTCATCGTTTGCACACCTGGGCGGCGCGGCGGTGGGCGTGATCGCATGGTTGCTTTGGAGAAAAGAGAAATCGAATGATCAAGCCCGAATGACGAATGCCGAAGGAATTGCAAAATCCGAATGACGCAAAGAACTTCCCGTCTGTATTAGTGGTTTTCAGCATTCCGGCTTCCTTCGTCATTCGACGGTCTCATTCCGATATGCATTTGTCTTTTATCGAGATGCGCCTAACTTCCTCGCTTTCGATCTGCGCACCTGATTCCGTATCTCGGGATCAAATCAGCGAGTGAGGTCGCGGAGATCGACAATGGAACAACAGCTCGCTGAATGAGGAGCCTCGGAGCGATTCGGGGCAAACTAACAATGCCAAGAGCCACTAACGCCCCGGCAAGTCGGGCGCGCCGCAAACGGGTTTTAAAAAAAGCCAAAGGTTACCGGGGACGCCGTTCGAAACTTTTCCGTTACGCAAAAGACGCGACGATGAAAGCCCGATACTGGGCCTATCGCGATCGCAAGACTCGCAAACGCACGTTCCGTTATCTTTGGATCCAGCGCTTGAACGCTGCTGCGCGCGCACACGGAATCAACTACAGTCGCTTTGCAGAAGGGCTCAAAGCCGCCGGCATCGGCCTCGATCGAAAAATTCTCGCGGATCTCGCCGTCACAGATGAGCCCGCCTTCAAATCGATTGTCGATCAAGCCAGGAGCGCGCTGGAAAAGAAGGCGAAAAAGGCCGCCTGATTCGTTGGATCGTCAATCGTGATTCGTTAAATCGTGAATCGATTTTCCGATGTAACGGTGTAACGATTTAACGATTCACGGTCCCATGCCTCATCCGCTCGAACAACTGCGCGACAACGCCTTACGCGAGATCGGCGACGCACCCGACGAGAAGACGCTCGAAGCCGTGCGCGTGAGATATCTCGGCAAGAGCGGCAGCATTTCCGTTTGGGGCGAGAAAATGAAGACGCTCAGCCAGGAAGAGCGTCCCGTAGTTGGAAAACTACTGAACGAAACGCGCAACGCCGTCACCGACGCCATCGAACAGCACGCTGAAAAACTTCGTTCTCAAAAAGAAAGCGAAGCGCTTGCCAGTATCGACGTTTCACTTCCCGGCACACCCAGCGAGCGCGGATCGCTGCATCCCCTGACGCAAATACTCGATCGCGCCATCGCAATCTTTCGCCAAATGGGCTTTGCGCTCGCGGATGGTCCGGACATTGAAACGGAGTGGCATTGTTTTGATGCGCTCAACACACCGCCTGATCATCCCGCACGCAACGAGCAAGACACATTTTATCTGCCGGACGGGCGTTTGCTTCGAACACATACCTCGACCGTGCAGATTCGAACGATGGAAGCGGCGCCGCCGCCGATCCGCGTAATCGCTCCGGGCGCCGCGTATCGCCGCGATGAAATCGACGCGACGCACAGCGCGCAGTTCCATCAGATCGAAGGTCTCTATGTCGATGAAAACGTCAGTATCGCAGACTTGAAAGGCGCTTTGGAGTTTTTCTTTCGTGAGCTTCTTGGCCCCGATACCGCTGTGCGGTTTCGTCCGCACTATTTTCCTTTCACCGAACCCAGCTTCGAAACCGACGTGCAATCGAAGGCGCTCAAAGGTGGACAGCAATGGATTGAAGTCGCCGGTTCGGGAATGGTGCATCCCGGCGTTTTTGAGGAAGTGAACAAAGCGCGCGGCGACGACGCCTACAACCCGAAGAAATGGACCGGATACGCATTCGGTCTCGGCATGGACCGGCTCGCCATGATCTTATTCGACATCCCCGACATCCGCCTGTTTGCGCAGAATGATCTGCGGTTTCTGAGGCAATTTGCATGAAGGCGACAGAAGAACGAAAATGAAATTCTCCGTTAATTGGTTGCGCGAATTTGTCGATCTGCCGCCGAGTGTCGATGCGCTCGCCGAGTTGCTCACGCTCGCCGGTGTCGAGATCGAGGGGACCGAGCAACGTGGCGCGAACATCGACAAGGTCGTGGTCGCCCAGATTACCGCTTCTACTCAACATCCAAATGCCGATCGACTCGAATCGGAAGGAATGCTTTGCAGCCCGATCGAGCTCAGCTTGGGCGAAGATGCATCGGGCCTTTTGATTTTGTCGTCCGACGCAAAGATTGGCGCACCGATTGTCGATCTCTTTCCTGCCGACACGATTCTCGATGTTGAGATCACGCCTAACCGTGGAGATTTGCTGAGTCATTTTGGATTGGCACGCGAGATTGCGGCACTGACGGGAAAAAAATTGCGTGCGCCCGCTTCACTGAAGACAGCGGAAGCTACAGGCTCCGGAATCAAAATCTCTGCGCTGCGCGAATGCCCGTTCTACTCGGCGCGCAAGATCGACAATGTGAAGGTTGGGCCAAGTCCAAATTGGCTGCAGGCGAAGATTGAGAGCGTCGGTATTCGCTCGATCAATAACATCGTCGATATCTCGAATTTTGTGATGCTCGAGTTGGGGCAACCAACCCATGCCTTCGACGCCGATAAACTAAGAGGCGGCATCGACGTTCGGCTGGCGCGCAACGGTGAGAAATTTCTCGCACTCGACGGTAAAACTTATTCGCTCGCGCCGGAGAGCCTGGTCATCGCTGATGACGAACGCGCGGTCGCGATTGGCGGCGTGATGGGCGGAGAGGATACCGGCGTGACCGAATCGACGCGAACCATCCTGCTGGAGAGCGCTTACTTTTTGCCGGCGAGTATCCGGCGAACTGCGCGCAAACTGAATCTGCCGAGCGATGCCAGTTACCGATTCGAACGCGGCGTCGATCCAGAAATGATTTTGCGCGCATCGCAACGTGCGACTGAGCTGATTCGCGAAATCGCGCAAGGAGATCCGGCGAAAGAAACGGCTGTTGCCGGCACGCTCCTGTCAAATCCGCCCGATGTTTTCTTGAGTTACAAGAAATGCGATCAAGTGCTCGGAATCACGATCGAGCCAAAGACGATCGACAAAATTCTCGAGCGGTTTGGGTTGAGCAAGGGTACCCGCCTTCGCCAGGTTACGGCGGGGCAGACGAGCAAGAGTAGATCGCCTGCGCGCCAAAGCCGCTCCGGCGACGGCGCGACATGGAAGATTCCGAGTTATCGGCGGGATTTGCAGCGCGATGTCGATCTTATTGAGGAGGTGGTGCGCGCATACGGTGTGGAAAAAATTACCGGCACAGATCGAAGCCGGTTCACGCCATCGAGTGTTGCCGATGATTCGCATGATCTTGAATCTGCGTTGCGCAGTGGACTGGTGACGCGCGGTCTTGCTGAGGTGCGCACGTCAAAATTGATTCCGCGGTCAGCAACTGTGGTTACAACTGGAAATGCGATCAAGCTGCGCAATCCGCTCAGCGAAGATCACGTGGCACTCCGGCCTAATTTGCGCCCCGGGCTTCTTGCTGTGCTCGATCGCAACGTACGCGCGGGCGCCGAGCGCGTTACGATTTTTGAACTCGGCCGCGTTTTTGTTCCCGCAAGTGGAAAAGAAGAACGCCATCTTGGCGTCCTCCTGTGGGGAGACGCGGCCGATTCGCCTCACTGGCGCACGCAAACGAAGCGGAGACTTGATTTTTTCGATTTGAAAGGAGCGATCGAATCGCTGCAGATCGAGAGTCTATCGTTTCGCCGGAGCGAACATCGTGATTTTGCTCTCGCCACTGAGATTCTCTCGAGGACCCGGGTGGTTGGTTTTGGCGGACAACTTTCCGCGTCGTGCGCGCGGGAACTGAACGCGCTCGGCCCGATTTTCTCCGTGGAGTTGCATGCCGATCTTGCGCTCGAAGCACAAAAATCAGCGAAAACATTTCGCGAGATTGAAAGATTCCCCGCCATTACTCGCGACATCGCAATGATCGTGCCGGAAAAACTGACTCATGCAGAGATTTTGCGCACGATTGAAGAACCACGAGAACCTTTGCTCGAGAGCGTTGAGTTATTTGACTTGTTCGAAGGCCAGAGGGGACTCGCTCCCGGTGTCTCCGGAAAATCCCTAGCATATAGATTGACATACCGTGATAAAAATCGCACACTTACAAACGAAGAAGTAACCGTGGCCCACGCGAAGATTCGCGAACGGTTGAAGCGCGAGTTCGGTGTGACCCTGCGGGAATAGTTCTTTGAAAGAGTGAGAGTCGTTTGTTGAGGGTTGGGAAGGAAACCAGTGCTTTTCTCTCAACTCTCGACTGACGGCTCTCATCAGTCGCAAGAATTTACCCTGCGATGTTCGAGATTGGAGGTGGGATACCCGAACCGATAATTGATGAACTCAAAGGAGGCTGAGTTGCCGGAGAACATGGCAGGCCTTAGTTGGAAGTCAGACGCTGCGGCGACGGTCATCCACCCGTTACGAAAGGGAACGGGCGATCCGCCTGAACGACACCGGCGGGGTAAAATTTCTAAAATGCCCGGATCGAGAAGTTGATTCGGGCATTTTGTTTTTTTCAAACCTCGACTTCCCTCGGAATGACATAAATGAAATCTGCGACATCCGCGTAATCCGCGGTTGAAAAATTAAAGTTCGCTCCAGTCGAGGACGATTTTGCCGGAGTTGCCGGATTTCATCAGCTCGATGGCTTCTTTGAATTGCGCGTAGGGAAAACGGTGCGTGATGACCGGTGAGATGTCGAGGCCGCTCTGGATCATGGCGGTCATTTTGTACCAGGTCTCGTACATCTCGCGGCCATAAATTCCCTTCAGCGTCAGGGCGCTGAATACAACGGTGTTCCAATCGATCGCGGCGCTCCCGGGCATGATGCCGAGCAGCGCCATTTTGCCGCCGTGAAACATGTTCGGCAAAATGTCCGCGAAAGCTTTTGGATTGCCGGACATTTCCAGGGCAACGTCAAAACCTTCTTTCATGCCAAGCTTGTACATCGCGTCGCTGACTTTTTCCGTTCGCACATCCAGCGCGACATCAGCTCCCATCTTGCGCGCGAGATCGAGGCGATACGGGTTCACGTCTGTGATCACGACGTGACGCGCGCCGGCACGTTTGCAGATCGGAATGGCCATGCAACCGATCGGTCCTGCGCCAGTGATGAGCACATCTTCGCCGACGAGATCGAACGAGAGCGTAGTGTGCACAGCATTGCCTAGCGGATCGAAACAGGAAAGCACATCGAGCGAGATCGACGGATCGGCGTGCCAACAGTTGTCCTGCGGGATCGCCACAAATTCGGCCCATGCGCCTGGGCGATTGACGCCGACGCCCTGTGTGTTCGGACAAAGATGACGCCGCCCCGCCAGGCAATTGCGGCAATGACCACAGGTGATGTGCCCTTCGCCAACGATGAGGTCGCCTTTTGCGAAACCTTTTACATGATCGCCGACGACATCGACAACGCCGACAAACTCATGACCTATTGTCATGGGCACAGGAATCGTTTTCTGCGCCCACGCGTCCCAGTTGTAGATGTGCACGTCGGTTCCGCAGATGGACGTTTTCAAGACGCGGATCAGCACGTCATCGCTGCCAACGTTTGGAACCGGAACTTCCTCGAGCCACAGCCCCGGTTCGGCCATGGCCTTCACGACGGCCTTCATCGTTTTTTGCACGACGGAAAATTACCCACAGATTTCGCAGATTCACAGCGAATCGTGAGGAAGATTCAGAATCCGATCCGCGAGATCTGCGTAATCTGTGGACAAAATTTATTCCGTTAGGATGATGCAACTAAATGCCTACCACGCTTGAGCAAGCCGGCGCGAACGCAGTCACGCCACGCTCGATCTTTATTTTACGATTTATCAGCACCGTCGCGCTTTGGACGATCGCGCTGCTGATTATGTTCTCCGGATATGAGATCCTCTTTTGGCTGTTGATCAGCGTGTTTGGAATGATCGGGCTCTTGGAGTTTTACCGGATGCTTGATCATAAAGGCCTCCCGAATTTCAAAATCACCGGAATGATCTGCGGCGCCGTCCTGCTCGCCGGCAGTTTTTATTACTTCTCCAAGATTGGGCCTGCAGGTTCGTACGACTTCGAAGTAGCGGTCCTACTTTTTTTTCTGCTCACTGTCTTCGGCCGACAAATGTTTGCGCGGCTTCGCCATGAGGAGCCATTGCAAACGATGGCTTACACTTTGTTTGGTCTGCTCTACGTGCTGTGGCTCTACAATTTCATCACTAAAATCGTTTATTTAACGCCCCGTTCCAGCACCGGCGTTGTGACGGGGCAGTTTTATGTTTTGTACTTGATCGCGGTCACAAAATTCGCCGACATGGGCGCTTATCTGACCGGAAGCGCCATCGGGCGTCACCTGATGACGCCGCACATCAGTGCAAAGAAAACCTGGGAAGGTTTTTTCGGCGCGCTCATTTTTGCCCTGTTTTGCAGTTTAATTTTGTTCAAGTTGATGCCCGGCCATTTGCATGCGCTTACCTGGACGCATGCGACAATACTTGGCTTGCTGCTCGGATTCGGTGCGATCGTCGGTGATCTGGCCGAATCGATTATCAAACGCAGCACCGATGTAAAGGATTCGGGGAACCTGTTGCCGGGAATTGGCGGCGCGCTAGATCTTTTGGACAGTCTGCTGTTCACCGCGCCGTTGATGTTTTTTTACCTGCGGCTGGTGATTCGGATTCCGTAGAGAGGCGACAGAATTAACAGAATGAACAGAATGGAAGAGGAGTCGAAAGAATACGATCTGTGTGGGCAAGTGATAGGCGTGGCAATGAAAGTGCACTCGACTCTTGGTCCGGGCTTTCTAGAATCAGTCTATCAAAACGCGTTGATTTGGGAGTTACGAAAAGCCGGGCTGAGGTCTGAAGCCGAAAAACCGATTAGCGTCCACTACGATGGTCAACTCGTGGGAGCGTTCACGGCCGATGTGCTCGTCGACGACGCGGTTATCGTTGAGTTGAAGGCTGTTCAAACGCTTGCGAAGGCACATGAAGTTCAACTTGTAAATTACCTCGTCGCAACCGGATTCGATGAAGGTCTACTCTTAAATTTTGGCGCGGAGCGATTGGAATTTAAGAAAAAATTCCGCCTTCCGGAGTCGGAGCCAGTATCGTTCTAAATTCATTTTGTTAATTCTGTTCATTCTGTCGAAAAAATGAAGCGTAAGCGTGTTGTTATTTTGGGCGCGACTGGGTCGATCGGCGACAGCGCACTCAAAGTGGCCCGAGATATTCCGGAGCGAATGCAGATTGTCGGGATCGCAGCGAACAGCAATGCGCAAAAGCTGGCTGCGGCGGCTAATGAAGTGCGGCCAGAATCGGTTTGCCTGGTTGATGAAACCAAGATCGACGTCTTGCGCAAGGCTCTCGATTACGAGCCGCGGATTTTTGCGGGCGAAGTGGGCTTGCACGAGATCGCTTGTCTAACGAATGCAGACATGGTGCTGGTCGCAATCGTCGGCACCGGTGGACTGCGTCCTGCACTAGCTGCGATCGAAACTGGCAAGGACCTGGCAGTAGCAAGCAAGGAAATTCTGGTAATGGCCGGCGAGATCGTGATGCGCGAAGCGCGCGATCACGGTGTGCACGTTTTGCCGGTGGACTCCGAACACAACGCGATCTTTCAATGTCTTTACCGTGGCATTGGCGTCTCGCCGATGGACTCACGGGCTGGAAGCCCGTGCCACGAAGAGGTTCGCCGCATTGTTTTGACCGCCTCAGGAGGACCGTTCCGAGAAACGCCCCGAAAAGATTTTGATTCCATCACGCCGGAGCAGGCGCTGAAACATCCGACTTGGAACATGGGGCCCAAGATTACAATCGATTCGGCCACCCTTTTCAATAAGGGCCTGGAGATGATCGAAGCCCATTGGCTTTTCGGCGTCGAGATGCAGCGCGTGGAAGTTGTCATTCATCCGCAGAGCATTGTGCATTCCCTGGTCGAGTTTGCCGATGGCTCAACACTCGCCCAACTGAGTTATTCGAACATGTGCTTCCCGATCCAATATGCGGTGACCTGGCCGGACCGTGTCCCGAACACGCTGCCGCCACTAGACTTTTCGGAATTGTCAAAGCTGGAATTTTTTACGCCGCGATATGCCGATTTTCCGGCGCTGACGCTGGCACGACGCGCAGGCGAGACCGCCGGAACCTTGCCTGCGGTGATGAACGCCGCAAATGAGGTTGCGGTCGCGGCGTTTCTGGATCGACAAGTGCGTTTTTCGAGTATCTGGGAGATTGTCGAAGAAGTAATGAACCAGCACGCCCTCGTTGCGCATCCAGATCTCGATGCGATATTGCAGGCCGATCAGTGGGCGCGCGCTGAAGCGACGAGATTCGTTAAATTGTTAAATCGCTAAATCGGTGCACGTGTTTCCCAGATAACGTTTCACGATTTACGAATCACGATTCACGTTTTCACCATGCTACTTCATATCACGCGCGTCCTCTTCATCCTTCTAGAGGTCCTCGTCCTTTTTAATCTGCTCATCGTCGT
>WNGL01001390.1_pt1 | contig 70137 bp, 64 predicted proteins | sample 5400591 | NCBI WGS metagenome assembly WNGL01 (sample SAMN13153377, study PRJNA577476) | soil metagenome | isolation source: 80 cm soil or saprolite under Garry oak tree replicate 1 | place: USA:California | collected 2016-06-15 | reverse complement strand
GGCCGGGTGCTGGCGCACCACGAGTACGGCTTCGCCGATCGCGCGCTGGGGCAGCGCGTGGACGAGCGAACCATCTTTCACTGGGGCTCGATCACTAAAACGCTCACCGCGGTCGCGGTCATGCAGCTGCGCGACCGCCGTCGGTTGTCGCTCGACGACCGCGTCACGCGCTACATCCCCGAGCTGCGACAGGTGCACGACCCGTTCGGCTCCATGGACGACGTCACGATCCGGATGCTGCTGTCGCACTCCGGGGAAAGCGTGGGAGCCGTTCGAGCCGACGCGGTGGGAACAGCTGGTGGCGATGATGCCGTACCAGGAGATCGCCTTTGCGCCGGGGTCACGCTACAGCTATTCGAACCCCGGGTTCATCTATCTGGCGCGCATCATCGAGCAGCTCAGCGGCGACCCCTATCAGAGCTACGTCTACAAGAACCTCTGGGCGCCGCTCGGGATCACGCACAGCTACTTCGGCGCTACGCCGTATCACCTCGCGGATCAGCGATCCAACAACTACGACGTGGTGCCCGACAGCGCCGGTCGCGAATCGGTCGTGGCGAATGGTCGCGAGTTCGATCCCGGTATCACGATCCCGAACGGCGGTTGGAACGCGCCGCTCGGCGACGTCGCGCGGTGGGTCGCGTTCTTGACCGGCATGGCAGGGAGCGACACCGTATTGGCCCGCGCGACACTGGACGAAATGTGGCACCCGCTGTTCGCGACCGACGGCGAGGCGCCGGGCGATTCAGTAGGGTTGTCCTTCTTCGTGCTGTGGCGGGACGGCGTGCGGTTCATCGGGCACACGGGGCACCAGGCGGGGTTCCGGTCGTTCTTCTATCTCGAGCCGCGCACCAAAACGGCGGTGATCGCCGCCTTCAATACCACACACGACGCGCGCGAAGCGGAATCGGCACAGGGGTTCAAGCGCATTATCGACGCCGCGCTGGAGCTGATCGCTGGCCGGCGCTAGCGCTGGCACCTCGCGCAGAACGTCGTCGCCCTGAGATCGATCGTGTGCGTCGTGACGAGCCGCTTCCCGCACTGCACGCACGGCTCGCCTCCGCGCCCGTATACCTTCAGCTCGAACTGGAACCGCCCGGACTCACCCGTCCCAGTACGGTAATCGCGCACCGTGGTCCCCGATGAGTCCACGGCGCGCAGCAGCACGTCTGTCACGGCCGCGTGCAGGCGGGCGAACTCGTCCAAGGAGAGTTTGTCGGTGGGCTTGGACGGGTCGATCCCCGCTTCGAACAGCGCCTCGTTCGCGTAGATGTTCCCGACTCCGGCGACGCGGCGCTGATCCATGATCGCCTTCTTGATCGCGGTCCGCGTTCCGTTGAGCCGCTCGGCGAACACGAACGGGGTGAACGTCTCTTCGAGCGGCTCGGGACCCAGGCGGCCCGTGTACGCGTCCCAGCCCTTCTCGTCCAGCAGCCACACCGTGCCCAGGCGGCGCACGTCGCGGTACACCAGCAGGCGGCCGTCATCGATGGTGCAGGTGAGCACCGCGTACTTCGTTTCGTCGCGGGTGAGGGCGCGGTCGTACACGACGAGCGAGCCCGTCATGCGCGGCTGCACGATCAGCCGGTGGCCGCTCGACAGCCGGAACACCGCGTGCTTCGCCCGGCGCATCACTTCCTCGATGGTATTGCCCCGGAGAGTGCGGAGCAGGCGCGGTTTCGACACGCGGCGCAGCACGTCCGTCTTGGCGAGGCGGGCGCGCGCGATCCGGTAGCCCTCGAGCCGCGGGGCGAGCTCCCGGACGATCGTCTCAACTTCTGGTAGCTCTGGCACTCTGTCTCCTGATCTCCCGCCAGCCGATGTCGCGCCGGTAGGTCTTGCCCTGGAATGCGATCAGTTCGCAGGCGGCGGCGCTCCGCTCGGCGGCCTCGGCCACCGTGTCGCCCAACCCCGTGACGCTGAACACCCGGCCGCCCTGCACCCGCAGCGTGCCGTCGGGGTCGCGGTCGGTGCCCGCGTGAAACACCAACGTCCCGGGCTCCACGTCGCGCGGCACGACGATCGCGGCACCGCGCTCGGGCTTGTCGGGGTATCCCGAGGCGGCGAGCACCGTGGAGACCGCCGCGCGGGTGACGTCGAGCGTCGTCAGCCCGGGCCGCCAGCCTCCCGTCGCGATCTCCACCAAGTGCCGCGTCACGCCGGGCAGCACCGGGAGCAGGGCCTGCGTCTCCGGATCGCCGAAGCGGCAGTTGAACTCGAGCACGTGGGGTGTGCCGTCGCCCGTAAGCATCAGCCCGGCGTACAGCACGCCCTGGTAACACGCGCCCTGGGCCGCGAGCTCCCGGATCGTCGGCTCGAGCACCTGCTCGCGCACCCGGTCGAGCAGCGCGCCCGTGGCGATGCCCACGGGGCAGTAGGCGCCCATCCCGCCGGTGTTGGGCCCCGCGTCACCCTCCCTCAAGCGCTTGTGGTCCTGGGCCGCGGGCAGCACCAGGATCCGCTCGCCGTCGGTGAGAGCCAGCACCGAAAGCTCTTCGCCCTCGAGGAATTCCTCCACCACGATCTCGCGCCCCGCGTCGCCGAACGCTCCCTCGGCGAGCATGGCACGGGCGGTGTCGGCGGCTGCGTCGCGGGTGGCGCAGACGACCGCGCCCTTGCCCGCCGCGAGCCCCGAGGCCTTCACGACGAGCGGCGCGGCGTGGCCGCGGATGTAGGCGAGGGCGGGGTCGAGCGCGTCGAACGTCCGGCTCGCGGCCGTGGGGACGCCGGCGCGCCGCATCATGTCCTTGGCGAAGGCCTTGGAGGACTCGATGCGCGCGGCCGCGCGGTCAGGGCCGAAGACGGGCCGGCCGGTGGCCCGGAGGGCGTCGGCGAGACCGGCCGCGAGCGGTGCCTCCGGGCCGATGACGGTGAGATCGATGCGGAGCTCTTGCACCGCCTCCACCACCTTCACAACCTCCGCCGCCTCGATCTTCAGATTGGTGCCGAGCTGGGCGGTGCCGGGGTTGCCGGGGGCGGCGAACACGGTCGCCTCGGGGGCGTCGCGCTTCAGCGCCCAGCAGAGCGCGTGCTCGCGGCCGCCCCCGCCGACGACCAGGACTCTCACTTCTTCTTGAGCGCCTCCGCGAACGCCTGGGCCGCCCGCTTGGCGGTGTCCACCACGTCGTTCACGACGGCCTTGGCTTCCTTCATGTAGTGATCACGCGCCTCGTCGATGTCCTTGTCGATCGGCCGCTGCTCGGCCTCCGGACCGCGCCGGGTGTACTCGCCGCCCAGGATGCGCTCGTAGTTGCCCTGCTCGATCCAGCGCTGCAGCTCGGCGGCGCGCACCGTGTTGAAGGGGTGGGAGCGGCCCAGCACCCCCAGGATCTTGAACACCCGGTCGAGCGCACCGCCCGCCTCCTCGTATTCCTTGGCCTGCGCCAGAAAGGCGTTCAGGTCCATTTGGGACATGTCGCCGCCGCCGGCGAACTTCAGGTTGACGCGCAGCGAGGCGGTCGGGTCCTGGCACGCGAGCAGGCCGGCCCGGTCGGACGAGAGCTCGCTCTTGCGGAACCACTCGAGCAACGCCAGCTGGATCGGCAGGATCGCGATGCCGGCGAGAAACGGCAGCGCCCCGAGGCTGACGTTCAGGATCAGCACGAGGATCGTGTGGTACAACGCGTGCCCGCTCATGACGTGCCCCAGCTCGTGCCCCAGCACGTTCCGCAGCTCGTCGTCGTCGAGCAGCTTAAGGGTGCCCGAGTTGATCACGATGAAGGGCTTGTCCATGCCGAACGCCCCCGCGTTCGCAAACGGCGTTTGCGACACGAACAGCTCGGGCCGGTCCGGCCAGTCCATCGACGTGACCACGTCGGTGTACAGCTGGTTCAGGCGGGGAAATTGGGTCGGGCCGACCCGGACGGCGTCGGCCTGGAACAGCAAGCGGATCCCCCGCTCGCCGAAGAACCCGTAGATCTTCTTTACCACCTCGTCGAAGCCGGGGACGGAGCGCAGCGTCTGCAGCGCCGCGCGGTCCGCCGGGTGCTCCCACGCGACCGGCGCGATCTGCGTGAGGATCCTGCGGGGGCGCGCGGCGGGAAGGCTCGTGGGATCAGTCATGCGATGCTCCTGCTGATGATAAGGTAAAACGCCACTACGTTGCCCGTCCTCCGGTGTTTCGCGAGTGAACTCGCGGCTCGGCACTGCCGCTGAAGCGGCGCGCCCGTTTACGGGCAGAGCCGAGCCGCGGCTTCAGCCGCGACCTCATCCGGCGGCGTCCAGCGCCTGCTCCAGGTCCGCGATCAGGTCGTCCACGTCTTCAATGCCGACCGAGAGTCGCACCAGGCTGTCGGTGAGGCCCATCGCGCGCCGCATCTCGGGCGGCACGCTGGCGTGCGTCATCGAGGCCGGATGGCCGACGAGGCTCTCCACCCCGCCCAGCGACTCGGCCAGCGCGAAGAGCTTGGTGCGCTCTACGAAGCGGCGCGCGCGCTCCACCGAGCCCAGCTCGATCGAGATCATGCCGCCGAAGCCCTTCATCTGGCGGCAGGCGAGCTCGTGCTGGGGATGGGAGGGCAGGCCAGGGTAGTAGACCCGCTGCACCTTGGGATGCTTGGTGAGCCACTCGGCGATGCGGCGGCCGTTGGCGTCGTGCTGCCGCATGCGGAGGGCGAGCGTCTTGGTGCCGCGGAGCGCGAGCCAGCAGTCGAACGGCCCCGGCACGGCGCCCGACGCGTTCTGGATGAAGCCGATCCGCTCGGCGAGGTCGTCGGAGTTCACGACCACCACTCCGCCGACCATGTCGCTGTGGCCGTTCAGGTATTTCGTGGTCGAGTGGAGCACGATGTCGGCGCCCAGCTCGAGCGGCCGTTGGAAGCAGGGCGTCGCGAACGTGTTGTCCACCACGCACAACGCATTCGCGTCGCGCGCGATTTCGCCCACGGCCTGGAGGTCGCACAGCCGCATCATCGGGTTGGTCGGCGTCTCGGCGTAGATCAGCCGGGTGCGCGGCGTCACGGCGGCGGCGACGTTGCCGGCGTCTGCGGCATCCACGAAGCTGAATTCCAGCCCGTGGCGGGCCCAGATATGAGTCATTTGCCGGTGCGTGCCGCCGTATACGTTCTCGCCGCTCACGACGTGATCCCCGTGCGACAGCAGCTTGAGCACGGCATCCACCGCGGCCAGGCCCGAGGCGAATGCGAAGCCGTGGCGGCCGCCTTCGAGCGCCGCGATGTTGCGCTCGAGTACCTCGCGGGTCGGGTTGCGGGTGCGCGCGTACTCGTAGCCCTTGTGTTTGCCGAGGCCCTCTTGGATGTAAGTGGAAGTCTGATAGATCGGCGTCATGACGGCGCCCGCCAGCGGATCGGGGATGTGCCCGGCGTGCACCGCGCGCGTCCCGAAACGCGTAGTGAGGTCGTCGGTCGATACCTTGGTCATATAGCGGGAACGTAAGGGCGCCTTCCGCGCCGAGCAAGCGACCTTTACGTTAAGCACCGATGCCGCAACCCAATGCCGTGAAATGCCTCGTTGTGGACGACGAGCCGCGCCTGCGACGCGTGCTGGTCCGCCTGCTCGAAGGGGAAGGGTTCACCTGCGCGGAGGCGGGCTCCGGCACCGAGGCGCTGGAGCGGATGCACGCCGACCCCGTGCCGCTCGTCATCTCCGACTTGCGGATGCCGCAGATGGACGGCGTCACGCTGCTGCGGGAGATCCTCGCCCGCTGGCCGGATACCGCGATGATCGTCGTGACCGCCGTGGCCGAGGTCGAGAGCGCGGTCGCATGCCTCCAGCTGGGCGCGCTCGACTACGTGGCGAAGCCGTTCCACCTGGATGAGGTGCGGGCGCGCGTGATGCAGGCGCTCGACAAGCGCCGCCTCATCCTGGAGAACCGGATGTACCAGCACCAGCTCGAGGAGCGGGTCCAGGAGCAGGCGCACCGCATCGAAGAGCTGTCGCTCGAGCGGCTCCAGGCCCTGGTGCATTTTCTCGAAGAAAAGGACCCCTACACCCGCGGCCACTCGGTCCGGGTCGCGAACTACGCCCTCGGGATGGGCCGGCAGCTGCAGCTCGGCCTGGACTCGATCGACATGATCGCCCTCGGCGCTGAGCTGCACGATATCGGCAAGATCGGGGTGAGCGAGGCGGTGCTCCACAAGGCCGGCAAGCTCAGCGAAGCCGAGTACCGGCACATCATGGAGCACCCCGTCATCGGCGCCCGCATCCTGGGGCCGCTGATGCGGGACGCGCCCGCGGCGCTCGCCATCGTCCGCTCGCATCACGAGCGACTCGACGGCAAGGGCTTCCCCGACGGCCTCAAAGGGGACGCGATTCCGCTCGAGGTCCGCATCGTGACGGTGGCGGACTCGTTCGACGCGATGACGAGCGTGCGGCCGTACCGCCCCGCGCTCTCCGTCCAGCGGGCGATGCAGGAGCTCGAGGACATGAAGGGGGTGCAGTTCGACCCCCGAGCGGTGGCGGCGTTCCTCGACGCCTTCGATCGCGCCGCGCTCCCCGTCACCACGCCGGACGCCCGGCCGTTGCGCCTGCCGGCCCGGTCGCTCGAAGCCCCACGCACTTGACGCGCGTCCGATTGACGCGTCGTCCTCGCGTTTCTACGTTGCGCCCATGACCGACACCCTCATGGTCAGCGTATCCGGCGTGCGCGGGATCGTCGGCAAGGACCTGACCGACGACGTGGTGAGCCGCTGGGCACACGCCTTCGGCGCCTGGATCGTCGCTGCGGGGAACGGCGAGCAGCGCGGTGGCGGCACCACCGTCGTGATCGGGCGCGATGCGCGCACGTCCGGCCCCGCGTTCGCCCGGGCGGCGATTGCCGGGCTCGCCGCCGCGGGCTGCGACGTGATCGACGTGGGTCTCGTGCCGACGCCCACCGTGCAGCTCGCCGTGGAGCACCACCGGGCGGGCGGCGGGATCGTCATCACGGCGAGCCACAACCCGATCGAATGGAACGCCCTCAAGTTCATCGGACCGGACGGCATCTTTCTCGACGGACCGGACGGGGCGCGGGTGCAGAGGCTGGCGGTCGAAACGACGGTCGAAGGCCGGGGAAGGGGGAAGGGGGAAGGGGGGAACCTTAAGACGGATCCCGGTGCGGTCGAGCGGCACCTCGACGCCGTCCTCGAGCTCTCGGCGATCGACGTCGAGCGCATCAAGAAGAGAAAGTTCGCCGTCGCGCTCGACGCGGTTCGGGGGGCCGGCGGGCCGGTGATGCGCACGCTGCTCGAGCGGCTCGGCTGCACGGTGACGGGCATCAACCTGGAAACCGACGGCCAGTTCCCCCGAGCGCCGGAGCCAGTGCCGGAGAACTTGGGCGAGCTGTCCGCGCTGGTGCGGCGCAGCGGGGCCGACCTCGGGATCGCGGTGGACCCGGACGTCGACCGGCTGGCGATCGTGGACGAGAACGGCGCCCCGATCGGAGAGGATTATACGCTCGCCTTCGCGGTGCGGACGGTGCTGGGCGGGAAACGGGAGACGCACTCCGAGACACGGGTGGTAGTGTGTAATCTGTCCACCAGCCTCGTCGTCGAAGACGCCGCCCGCGAGGTCGGCGCGCAGGTCGTGCGGACACCGGTCGGCGAGGTACATGTCGCACGGGCGATCGTGCGGCTTGCGGCCGTCATCGGGGGGGAGGGGAACGGCGGCGTGATGTACCCCGCGCTGCACGCCGGCCGGGACGCGCCCGTCGCGGCGGCGCTGGCCTTGGAGCTGCTCGCGCGCACGGAGCAGACGGTGAGCGAGCTGGTGGCGGCAGCGCCGCGCTATACGATTGTCAAGGCGAAAACGCCCCGCGGCCCTGCGCTCGAGCCGGTGTACCTGGCGCTGCGGCAGCGGTTCGCCGACGCACAGGTGGACACCCAGGATGGGCTGCGGCTCGCCTGGCGAGACCGCTGGCTCCATGTGCGGCCCTCGAACACCGAGCCGATCGTCCGGCTGATCGCCGAAGCGCCGACCGGCGCAGCAGCGCAGCAGCTGGTCGACGAGGGACGGCGACTATGTGTGGCATCGTAGGCTACACCGGGCCCCGGCAGGCGGCCGCGCTGCTACTAGAGGGGCTGAAGCGGCTCGAGTACCGCGGCTACGACTCGGCGGGCCTGGCGCTGGTGCACGACGGGCGCATCGAGGTCCACAAGGCGGCCGGGAAGATCAGCGTCCTCGAGCAGGAGCTGGGCACCACGCTCCCGCCCGGCTACACCGGCATCGCCCACACGCGTTGGGCCACCCACGGCGCACCCAACACTGCTAACGCGCACCCGCACACCGATTGCGGCGGCACGCTGGCGCTGATCCACAACGGCATCATCGAGAACGCCGCTGTGCTCCACACCGCGCTGGCGCAGCGCGGCCACGTCTTCCGCTCCGAGACCGACACCGAGGTGCTCGCTCACCTGATCGAGGAGGTGCTGGCGAAGGGCGGCGCATTCGTCGAGGCGGTGGCGGGCGCGCTCAACCAGGTCGAAGGCACCTACGGCATCGCGGTCGTGTCGACCCGGGAGCCCGACACGATCGTCGCGGCGCGCAAGGGCTCGCCGCTGCTCGTCGCCATCGGCTCGGGCGAGAACTTCGTCGCGTCGGACGCCTCCGCCGTGCTGGCCCACACGCGCTCGGTGGTGTACCTGGACGACGGCGAGATCGCCGTGGTGCGGCCCGGCGAGTATCGCATCCTCGATCTCGGCACGGTGGAGAAGGAAAAGGCCGTGACCCGGGTCGACTGGGACCTGGCCACGATTGAGCGCGGCGGCCACGCGCACTTCATGCTGAAAGAAATCCTGGAGCAGCCCGAGAGTCTCCGCAATACGCTGCGCGGGCGCCTGCTCGAGGAAGAGGGCACCGCGCGGCTGGGCGGGCTCAACGTCACCGACGAGCAGCTGCTGCAGGTGAACCGCATCGTCTTCACCGCCTGCGGCACGTCGTGGCACGCGGCGCTGATCGGCGAATACATGATGGAGGAGCTCGCCCGCATCCCCTCCGAAGTCGAGTACGCGTCCGAGTTCCGCTACCGCAACCCCATCGTGGACGACCGCACGCTCGTGGTCGGCATCTCCCAGTCGGGCGAAACGGCGGACACGCTGGCGGCGCTGCGCGAAGCCAAGCGGCGTGGCGCGCGCACCCTCGGCCTCGTGAACGTGGTGGGCTCGACCATCGCCCGCGAGGTGGACGGCGGCATCTATCTCCACGCCGGACCGGAGATCGGGGTCGCGTCGACCAAGGCCTTCACCAGCCAGATCGCCGCGCTCGCGGTGCTCACCCTCAAGATGGGCCGGCTGCGGGCGCTCTCCATCCTCCAGGGACGGGAAGTCGTGCGTGCGCTCGCCAAGCTCCCCGACCTGGTCGAGCGGGTGCTCGCGAAGGCCCCCGAAGTCGAGCACATCGCCGAGCGGATGATGCGGGCCGGCAACGTGCTCTACCTCGGCCGGGGATACAACTTTCCCGTGGCGCTCGAGGGCGCGCTCAAGCTCAAGGAGATCTCCTACATCCACGCGGAGGGCTACCCGGCTGCGGAGATGAAGCACGGGCCGATCGCGCTGATCGACGATCTGATGCCGGTCGTGTTCATCGCGCCCCAGGACGCCGTCTACCAGAAGGTCGTGAGCAACATCGAAGAGGTGAAGGCGCGCGGCGGCCGCGTGGTGGCGGTCGTCACGGAGGGCGACAGCGGCGTCGCCCGGCTGGCCGACCACAAGATCGCCGTTCCGGAAACGCTGGATCTGCTGACGCCCGTGCTCACGGTCTTGCCGCTCCAGCTGCTCGCGTACTACATCGCGGTGCGACGGGGATGCAATGTGGACCAGCCGCGGAATCTGGCGAAATCGGTGACGGTGGAGTGAATCGAATGCGGAATGCGGAATGCGGAGTGCGGAATGCGGAATGGATCGGGCTGCCGTCGGGGCCGTGAGCGGGCTCCCTGGATCGAACTCGCCCCCTCAATTCCGCATTCCGCATTCCGCACTCCGCATTAGGGCGTGGCGGTGAGGGTCGTGCTGCAGCGTGTCTCGCGAGCCGAAGTACGCGTGGACGGGAGAGTGGCCGGGAAGATCGGGGTGGGGTTCCTAGTCCTCGCCGGCTTCGCCCCGTCGGACACGGAGGACCAGCTCGCCTGGATGGCGGACAAGCTGCTCGGCCTGCGGCTGTTCGGCGACGCCGAGGGGAAGATGAACCTCCCCCTCGCCGACGTGGCCGGGGCGCTGCTGGTGGTGTCGCAGTTCACGCTGTACGGTGACGCGCGCAAGGGGCGGCGACCCAGCTTCATCGACGCGGCGCCGCCCGAGGTGGCGATTCCCCTGTACGAGCGCTTCGTCGCGCTCCTCCGGGAGCGGGGCGCGGGGAGCGGAACCCGGGTGGAAACCGGCGAGTTCGGCGCGATGATGGAGGTGGAGCTGGTGAACGATGGACCGGTGACGCTGGTGCTGGAGCGGTGAGCCTCGTTCTCGCGAGCGGGTCGCCCCGGCGGCGCCAGCTGCTCGAGATGCTGGGCGTCGAGTTCCGCGTCGTCGCTCCGAACGTGGACGAGACGCGGCAGGGCTCGGAGCTGCCCGAGCGGTACGTCACGCGTCTCGCCCGCGAGAAGGCGCGCGTCGTGGCCGGGCGCGAGCGCGGCGCGGTCGTGCTGGCGGCCGACACGACGGTGGTGCTGCGTGGCGAAGTCTTCGAGAAGCCGCAGACGCCCGCCGCCGCGGTCGAGATGCTGGCGCAGCTCGCCGGGCGCACCCATCAGGTGATGACGGCGGTCGCGGTCGCGCGCGACGGGCGACTCGAGCACGCGGTCGACGTCACCGATGTGACGTTCCGGCCGCTGTCGGGGGATCAGATCGCCGCGTACGTCGCGACGGGGGAGCCGATGGACAAGGCGGGCGCCTACGCGATCCAGGGGAAGGGCGCCGCGCTGGTGGAGGGGATCCGCGGCGACTTTTTCGGCGTGATGGGCCTGCCGCTGCGGCTCGCGCTCGAGCTGCTCGAGCGGTTCGGCCTGCCTTACCGCTTCACGCGGTAGACCGGGACCGTCTTCGACTTGCCTTTGACGTGGATAGGCTCGAGGGGATCGACCTTTGGGGGTTGCTTCAGCTGCTGGTAGAAGGGCTCCGAGATGAGGATCTCGTTGGCCCCGGCGGTGTCGCAGAGGCGCTTGGCAGTATTCACCGCGTCGCCGATCACGGTATACTCGAGGCGCCGATCCGAGCCGACGTTGCCCGCGAATACTTCGCCAAAGTTGATGCCGAGCCCGATGCCGAGCTCGGGGCGACCCTGCTCCTTCCACTTCGCGTTGAGCTTCTGGAGCGCTGCCAGCTGATCGAGCGCGCAGCGCATAGCGCGGTCGGCGTCGTCCTCGTGGGCGATGGGCGCGCCCCACAACGCCATGATCGCATCGCCTATGAACTTGTCGAGCGTGCCGCCGTGCTCGAACACGATCTCTACCATCTCCGTTAAGTACGAATTGAGCAGCGTGGCGATGTCGTCCGGGCTCATCGTCTCCGACAGCGGCGTGAAGCCGCGGATATCGGAAAAGAAGATGACGACGGGGCGCTTTTGACTCGGGAGCTTACCGGCATCCTGCTGCTGCGCGATAACCGCGGCAATGTTCGGGGAGAAGTAGCGCTGAAAGTTCGACAACACCAGCGCCTCACGTTGTAACCGCTCGGAGCGTCGCGAGTTCTCGATCCCGACGGCCGCGAGCGACCCGAAGGCGATCAGGAACTCGAGGTCTTCGTCGGCGAAGGAGTGGGTGGCGGTGAGGTTGTCGACGTACAGGATCCCGAGCACCTGCTGGTCCGTTCCCATGAGCGGGGTGCACATGGCGCTGCGCACGCTCTGGATCAGAATCGACTTGCCCTTGAAGCGCTCGTCGGCGGCGGCGTTGTCGGAAAGGATAGCGACGCGCTCCTCCACGGCCTTGCGGGCGATCGACTGCGGCACGTGCTTCGACGCCGCCGCGGAGCCGGTCTTCCCCTTCGAGACCCGCGGCACCAGCTCCCCCGTCTTGTCCTCGAGCAGCAGGATGGACACGCGGTCCACGTTCATGATCTGGAACGTGAAGTCCACCACCTTGTCGAGCAGCCGATCGAGCTCCTGCTGCTTCGACAGCTCCTTGGAGATCTCCAACAGCAGCGACAGCTTCTTCTCGCGCCGTTCCTCGAGCGTCTGGGCCGCGACCTTGAGGTGCGACGCGCCCGACGCGCGGTCGACGACGATCGCCGGGACGCCGCCCGAGTGCGTCACCGGGAGCTGGCGCACGATCGTGCCGGCGCCGGGCTTGCCGCCGAACTCGGCGGGGAGCGACGCCACGACCTGAGGGCGCGGTGCCGGCGCGGTCACGCTTTTCACGCGGAACGCGACGTTCCCGAAGGTGATGACGTCGTTTTCGCCGGCGACGGCCTCGGTGACGCGGGCCCCGTTCAGAAACGTGCCGTTGGAGGAGCCGGCGTCCTTGACCTGCACTCCACCGTCGGTGAGGCGGAGCTCGGCGTGCCGGCGGGAGATGGTGGGGTCGTAAATCGGGACGTCGCTGGTGACGGCCCGCCCCACCACGACGGTCCGGCCGGGCTGGAGGTCGATCGCCTGATCGCCCGTCGTGCTCAGCAGCTTAAACACAAGCCGGAATATATCGCATTTCGCGTCGCCGGCTTCAGCTGGGGCAGGCCGGCCCTGGCCGGATGACGAGCTCCCGGCTGCGCGCGCCCGCCGCCGCCCGCGTCACCGTCACGATCCGATCCCCCGCCGTCCACCACTCCACGGGCCCTCTGTCTCCGATGCACGCGCCCGCCGGCGCACCGAGCCGGCTCCGCGCCCACCCCGTCACGTCCGCCATGTCCCGGCCGAAGGCCACGACGGTGATCGCCGCGAGCCGCCCGTCCCGCGCCGTCACGTTCACGTCGCGGCCGTCCGCGTCGGCCGCGCACATCCGCTCGTGGCCGGCCGGGTCGCCGTGCATCCCGTGCATCATGCCGCTGCAATAGAGCGAGGGCAGCGCGGCGTGCAGGGAATCGAGCGGCGCGCCGAGCGGAACGGCTGCGAGCGCGTCGAGCAGGCGTCGCGCGGCCGCGCGCCGGGCGGCGCGCGGTAGCAGCAGGGCGGCGCTCAACGCCACCACCACGCCGGCGCCCACGAGCGCCACGCGCCGCCTCATGCGGCGCCTCCTCCCCCGCCCGTCGCGCTGCGGGCGAGCGCCAGCGCCTTCAAGACGGCCTGCGCCTTCGCTTCCGTCTCGGCGAACTCGCGCGCCGGATCCGAGTCGGCGACGATGCCGGCGCCCGCCTGCACCACGACGCGGTCCTTGAGGACCACCGCGGCGCGGATCGCGATGGCCGTGTCGAGGTTGGTCGCGCCCCAGCCGACGTACCCCACCGCGCCCGCGTAGGGGCCGCGGCGCTCGGGCTCGAGCTCGTCGATGATCGCCATCGCGCGCACCTTGGGAGCACCCGTGACCGTGCCGGCGGGGAAGCAGGCCTTGAACACGTCGAGGGCGTCGTAGCCGTCGCGCAGCCGCCCCCGCACCTCGCTCACGATGTGCTGCACGTGCGAGTAGCGCTCGATGGCCAGCAGGTCGGTGACCCGCACCGTGGCAAACTGCGCCACACGCCCCACGTCGTTGCGTCCCAGGTCGACGAGCATCAGGTGCTCGGCCCGCTCCTTCTCGTCCGCCAGCAACGCGCGGCCCAGTGCCTCGTCCTCCTCCGGCGTCCCGCCACGCGGCCGGGTGCCCGCGATGGGGCGGACCGTCACCTCGCCGCCCTCCACGCGCACCAGCACCTCGGGGGAGCTCCCGACCAGCGTGAAGTCGTCGAGCGCGAGATAGAAGAGGTAAGGAGCCGGGTTCAGCGCCCGCAGATAGCGGTACAGCAGGAAGGGGTCGACGGCGCCCGCCGCGTCCTGGCGGCGCGACAGCACCGTCTGGAATGTGTCGCCTGCCCGGATGTACTCGAGGATGCGGGAGACGTCGCGCTCGAACGCCGCGCGGGGGTAGCGGGACGTCGTTGGGACGGCGGGCAAGCTGTCGCGCAGCGCCAGCGGCGCGAGCTCGTGGCGCCCGCGCAGCCGGGCGACGAGCTCGGCGAGGCGCGCCTCCGCGGCGTCGTAGAGCCGCAACCGCTCCGCCGCGGCCGCGCCGCGCGGCACCTCCACGTTGGCCACGAGGATGGCGCGGCCGAACAGGTTGTCGACGATCACCAACGTGTCGGCGATCATCATGACGGCGTCGGGCAGGTCGAGCGTGTCCGCGGGGGGCCGGGGCAGGCGCTCGATCGTGCGCACCAGGTCGTACCCGAGGTAGCCGACGGCGCCGCCGGTGAAGCGGGGCAGCCCCGGCACCGGGACGGCGGGCAGGGCCCGCAGGCGCTGCGCGAGGTGCCCGATCGGGTCGTCGGTCTCGCCCGCGCCGCGCCAGCCCGTCTCCCGCGTCCAGCGCTCGATGGCCCGGCCGCGACAGCGCCACACCTCGCGCGGCTCGGTGCCGAGGAAGGTGTAGCGGGCCCAGCGCTCGCCGCCCACGAGCGACTCGAGCAGGAACGCGAACGGCGGTCGCGCCACCTTCACGAACGCGGCGAGCGGGGTGTCGGCGTCGAGCACCACTTCGCGCACGAGCGGGACCATCCCGCCGCGCTCGGACCGGGCCAGAAACGCCGCGCGGGCGTCGCTCATCTGCGGGGGAGCGGGGTAGACGGGGTATGCACCGTTGCTCGGGTCGGCAGCCCGGTGGCGATTCCGCCGCGATGTGCCCACGGGTTCTCCTCCTTGCCGTCCTCCCGGCGCTGCCGCTGGCCGTCCCCGCGGCGCAGACCTGGAACGCCCCCGCGGCGGTCGACCTGGCGCAGCGCGCGATCGCGCGGCGCACGCAGGCCGCCGCCGACACGGCGCTGCGCGACTACAAGGCCCAGGCGCACGGCTTCCTGTTCTTTCTCGGCCAGTTCGGGGAGGGGCTGGCCGATCCCCCGCGCCTCGTCAAGGCCGACCAGCTGGAGCTGGAAGTGTACTGGAAGGCCCCGGCGAGCAGCAAGCAGCGCGTCGTCGGCTGGCGCGACCGCGCCGAGCTCCCCACCGACATCAACTACCACCGCGACCATCTCGGCATCGTCCAGAACAATTTCGGCGCCGCGATCCGCCTCGGGGAGGGGGACGAGGTGCGGGACGTGCCGCACCCGCTCTCGGCTGCGGGTCCCGACCTGTACGACTACGCACTGGCCGACAGCACCACGATCACATTCCCCCAGCGCGAAGTGCGCGTCGTCGCGCTGCGCGTGCGCCCCAAGGACTTCGACGCTCCGCGCATCGTGGGCACGTTGTACGTGGACGCGGCGACCGCGGATCTCGTGCGTCTCGCGTTCAACTTCACACCGCGCGCCTACCTCGACGCGCAGCTCGAGGACGTGAGCATCGTGCTCGACAACGCGCTGTGGGAGGGGCGGTTCTGGCTGCCCTACCGTCAGGAGCTCGAGATCCGGCGGCGGGCCACCTGGCTCGACGTGCCGGCGCGGGGGATCATTCACGCGCGCTGGGACATCGAAGGGTACGCCTTCAACCTGGGGCTCGCCACGAGCTGGTTTCAGGGGGATGAGATCACGTTCCTTCCCAAGGCCGAGCGCGACTCGTTCCCGTGGCCGGAGCCGCTGGCCGATGCGATTCAGACCGTCGCGGAGCCGGTGCGCCAGAGCGACCTCGAGCGGGTGCGCGCCGAGGTGGAGCAGATCGCCGGCCGGCGCGCGCTCACCGGCCTCAAAGCGCGCCGTCTCGGCGTGCGCGGCCTGTCCGACCTGGTGCGTGCGAACCGCGTCGAAGGGCTCACGCTGGGTGCGGGGCTGGTGTGGCGCGGGGGCGGCGAGCGACGCGAGCTGCGCGTCATCGCGAGCTACGGCTTCTCCGACCGGCGCCCCAAGGGCAGTGTTGCGGCCGTCGACCGCGAGGGCCGGGGCGCGCTGGAAGCGAGCCTGTTCCGCGAAGTGCGCGATGTGGGCGACGAGCGCGTGATCGCGCCCCTGCTCAACTCGTTCGCGTCGCAGGAATTCGGCGCGGACTACGGCGACTACTACCTCGCCGACGGCGCCCGGCTGACCTACCGCCACGGCAGCGGCGTGCGCGGGGAGTGGAGCGCCGCGCTCGGCCGTGAGACGATCCGGTCGCTCGCGGTGACCGCCGAGCCTGCGAACGGCAGCTTTCGCCCGAACCCCGCCTTGGGAGGGGGAGAAACCGGCGTCGACCTCGCACAGCTCGCGCTGCGCCGCCGCAGCGAGGGCTTCGCGGTGCGCCGCGATGTGCACTACGAACTCGTCGCGGAAACGGGGCGCGCGGACGGCGGGAACACCTACGTGCGCGTCTCCGGTACAGGGCACCTGCTGCTCCCCGCCGGCGCGACGCGGCTGCTGGTCCGCGCCCTGGGCGGCGTGGCGACCCACGCGCTCCCAGCGCACCGCAGCTTCGTGCTCGGGGGCAGGGGGACGCTGCTCGGCGACGACTTCCGGCGCTGGGGCGGCGGCCGCATGGCACTGGCCCACCTCGAGTGGCGTGTCCCCGTGCCCTTCGTCTCGCTGCGGCTCGGTCCCTACACCCGCACGCCGCGGCAGCTCACCGTCGCACCGTACGTGGCCGCGGGATGGGCCGATCGGCCGGTGCCGGGCACGCCGTGGGTGGCGACGCCCGGGACCCGGGTGACGCTCGGCCTCGGGCTCGAGTGGCTCGGCGTGTTCCGGTTCGAGGCGGGGGTGGGTGCGGAAAGCCGGCGCGTCGGCTTCGCGCTCGACGTGACGCGCGATTTCTGGGGCATCCTGTGAGTGAAATGGACTGGACGGCGCCGCGCCGGGGGCTACCTTTGACACGTTGACCGATGGCCGACACCAACTTCCCCGACGAATGGCTGGCGCGCTCCCTCGAGGGAGTGCTGAGTCCCGAGCTCCTGGTGGAGCTCCGGACGAAGGCGCAGCCCGGCCAGACCCTGTGGGAGGCGCTCGTGGCTCAGAAGGTCGTGAGCGACGACCAGATCCTCACCGCCCTCTCGACGCGCTTCCGCCTGAAGCTGGCCGACTTCAAGGACGTGGACCCCGGTATCAAGGAGAAGGTCCCGGAGCAGCTGGCCCGCCGCTATCACGTGCTGCCGCTCCGCATCACCGACTCCTTTCTGGAGGTCGCGACCGCCAACCCGTTCGACCTGGATGCGGAGAAGACCCTGGCGTTCGCCACGGCGCGGGAGATCCGCATGCAGCTGCTCGCGCCGTCGAAAATCAACGAGAAGCTCGACGAGCTGTACCGGCCCGAGAAGGCGCTCGACAAGGTGTTCCAGCAGATGGAGGGGTCGACCGACTTGGTCCAGCTGGTTGAGGACAAAGGCCCCGACGAGATCGCCGTCTCCGAGGAGCAAGCGAGCCAGCGGCCGATCGTGCGGCTCGTGGACTTGATCATCTCCGAGGCCATTCTCGCCCGCTCGAGCGACATCCACATCGAGCCGGAAGAAGGCGGCGTGGCGGTGCGCTATCGCATCGACGGTGTGCTCCGCCAGCAGATGAAGATCCCGCGCCAGGCCGGGCTGCCGCTCATCTCCCGTATCAAGATCATGTCTTCGCTGGACATCGCCGACCGGCTGCGCCCCCAGGACGGCCGCGCCCGCGTGGCCGTGAACGGCCAGCCGATCGACCTGCGCGTCTCGACGCTCCCCGCGGCCCTGGGCGAGAAGGTCGTGATCCGCATCCTCGACTCCCGCGCGACCGTGAAGACGCTCGATTCGCTGGGCTTGAGCCCGGACGAGGTCGAGCGCATCGGGCGGCTGCTGGAAAACCACGAGGGGATTCTGCTGGTCACCGGGCCCACGGGGTCGGGGAAGACCACGACGCTCTACTCCTGCATCAACCAGATCAAGAGCGAAGGCGTCAACATCGTGACGGTCGAAGACCCGGTCGAGTACCGGATCCAGGGCATCGTGCAAGTGCAGGTGCAGGAGAAAGCCGGGCTGACGTTCGCGTCGGCGCTGCGCTCGATCCTGCGTCAGGATCCCAACGTCGTACTGGTGGGCGAGATTCGCGACCGCGAGACGGCCCAGATCGCCGTACAGGCGTCGCTCACTGGACACCTGGTGCTGTCCACGCTGCACACCAACGACGCGGCCAACGCCGTGACGCGCCTCGTGGACATCGGGGTCGAGGCCTACAAGATCGCGGCGGCGTTGCGCGGCGTGGTGGCGCAGCGGCTGATGCGCCGGCTTTGCCTCACGTGCAAGGAAGTCTGGATGGAAGCGCCCCCTGATCGGCTGAAGCCGTGGATTCCCAAAGGGACGCCGCTGTACCGCGCGGCGGGCTGCCCCGACTGTGCGATGACGGGCTATCGGGGCCGGTTTTCGATCATGGAGGTGCTCACGATCACGCCCGAGGTCGAGCGCCGCATCGCCGGGGGCGAGCCCGCGGAGCAGATCGCGACGGCGGCGCGACGCGGCGGCATGAAGTCGCTGTGGGACTCGGGGCTGGCCCACGTGCTGCGCGGCGAGTCCACCGTGGACGAGCTGATGCGCGTGGTCGACGTTCCGCAGGAGGACGAGGTGGAAGCCGCTCCGGCGCCCGCCAGCCGGCGCCCGTCGAGCGGCATGCCGGCGTCGCGCGGTACGCCTGCTCCTCCCCCCAGCACGTTCGCCGCGCCGCCGGCTGCCTCTCCGGCGGAGCCGCTCGCCGCCCATTTCGACTTGCTGGAAGAGCCGCCGAAGCGGCGGGTGTCCGGGTCGCACGGTGAGCTGGCGGTGAAGGTGCTGCTGGTGGACGACGAGGACAGCCTCCGGAAGGTGATGCGGGACTTGCTCGAGCGGGACGGCTACAACGTATCGGAGGCTCGCGACGGGGTTCAGGCGCTCGACCAGATCGACCGCGTCGGGCCTGACATCATCGTGCTCGATTTGAACCTGCCGGGACTCGACGGCTATGGGGTGCTGTCGCACCTGCGCTCGCGCCCCGCCACCGCTTCCATCCCCGTCATCGTGCTCACCGCCAAAGGGGACGAGGACAACGAGGTGCGAGTGTTCGAGCTCGGCGCCGATGACTTCCTGACGAAGCCGTTCCGCGCCCGCGCGCTGTCGGCCCGGCTCGAAGCCGTCCTTGGGCGCCGCCGGTAGTCGCCGCCCCGCGACGACCCGCTCCGTCCTGTTTGCGTCCATGAAGCCGACCGCCGCGCCATCGGCCGACGCCGCCCTCGCGTTGATCAAGCCGGAGGTTCGCGCCCAGGTGGCCTACACGCTCGAGGCGCCCCCAGCGCCCCGAAAGCTCAACCAAAACGAGAGCCCGTTCGACGCGCCCGAGGCGGTGAAGGAGGCCGTGATCCGTGCCGCGTGGGGCGAGCCGTGGAACCGCTACCCGCCGTTCACTCCCAGGGAGCTGGTCGAGCGGCTCGCCGCCCGCCACGGGTGGCTCGCCAGCGGCGTGCTGGTCGGCAACGGCTCGAACGAGCTGATCCAGGCGACGCTCGCCGTGACGGTGGGCACGGGGACGCCGGTGGTCACGCCCGCCCCTACCTTCAGCCTGTACCGCCTGCTCGCCGCGGTGTACGGGGGCCGGCACGTGCCCGTGCCGCTGTCCCCGGATTTCCAGTTCGACGTAGACGCGCTGGTGCGGGCGGCGCGCGACACGCGGGCGCCCCTCGTCGTCGTCAACTCGCCGAACAACCCGACCGGGACGCCGTTCCCCGACGGCGCGGTGGCGCGGCTGCTCGCCGAGACCGGCGCGCTGATCGTGATGGACGAGGCGTACCAGGACTTCGGCGGCCCGACCGCCGTGCCGCTCCTCAACGACCATCCGCGCCTGGTGGTGCTGCGCACATTCAGCAAGGCGATGTCCCTCGCCGGGCTGCGCTTCGGGTACGCGCTGGCGCATCCGGCAGTAGCGGCGGAGATCGGCAAGGCCCGGCTGCCGTACAACGTGAATCGGGTGACGCTCGCCGCTGCGCACGCGGCGCTCGACGCCGCCGACCTCCTGGCCGAGCGCACGCGGGCGGTGCGGCGCAGCCGGGAGCTGCTCGAGCGCCGGCTCTCCGGCATCCCGGGTCTCCGTGCCTTTCCCTCGGCTGCCAACTTCGTGCTCATCCGCTGCGTGGCGCGGCCGGCGGCGGAGGTGTTCCACCGGCTGGTCGAGGAGTACGGGATTCTGGTGCGCGACGTGTCGGCGGGGCCGGGTCTGGACGGCTGCCTGCGGATCACTGCCGGTACCGACGAGGACGTCGAGGCGGTGGCCGAAGCGTTGAGCGCGCTGCTCGCATGAGCCGCAGCGCCGACGTGAAACGCAAGACCAAGGAGACCGACGTACGCGTGCGCCTCGCGCTCGACGGCTCGGGCGGGGCCGAAGTCGCGACCGGGATCGGCTTCTTCGATCACATGCTCGAAGCGCTGGCGCGGCACGCGCTGTACGATCTCGAGGTCCGCGCCACGGGCGATCTGCACGTCGACCAGCATCACACGGTGGAGGACGTAGGCATCGTGCTCGGCCAGGCGCTGTCGCAGGCGCTGGGCGAGCGGCGCGGCATCCGGCGCTACGGGGATGCCACGGTTCCGCTCGACGAGGCGCTCGCCCGCGTGGTCGTCGACGTGAGCGGGCGGCCCTACCTCGCCTACCACGCCGAACCTCCCACGTGGCAGCAGCTCGGCGAGTATGACGTCGCCCTCACGCCCGAGTTCTTCCGCGCGCTCGCGACCCACGGCGGGCTCACCCTGCACGTCGATCTGCTGCGGGGCCAGAACGCGCATCACATCGTGGAGGCCGTCTTCAAGGCCGCGGCGCGTGCGCTCGGGCTGGCGACGAGCCTCGACCCCCGCGTGCCGGACGTGCCCTCCACGAAGGGAGCGCTGTAGGTGATCGCCGTGGCCGACTACGGCGCGTCGAACACCCAGAGCGTGCTGCGGGCGTTGCGCGCCGCGGGCGGGGAGGCGCCTACGCTCACCGACGACGCCGACACACTGCGCCACGCCGAGCGCGTGGTGCTGCCGGGCGTCGGCAACTTCGCAGCTGCGAGACGGCGCCTGGACGAGACCGGTCTGGGCGAGGCGGTCACCGAGGTGGCGCGCGCCGGCCGCCCCGTGCTCGGCATCTGCCTCGGGTTGCAGCTTTTGCTCGCGGAGAGTGAGGAGGCGCCCGGCGTCCCGGGACTGGGGTTGCTCCCGGGGCGCGTAGCGCGGTTCCAGACCCAGCTCCCGGTGCCGCACGTGGGCTGGGCGCGTGTGCGGCTCACGGCGCGCGGCCAGGCCCACCCGGCGCTCGCGGCGGCGTTCGGCGGCGGCGAGGCCTTCTTCTACCACGTCCACAGCTACCATCCCGCCGACGTCGACCCGGCGCGCGCTCTCGCCGAGGCCGAGTATGGCTCGGCGTTTCCCACGATCGTCGGAGCGGAGAACGTGCTGGGCGTGCAATTTCATCCCGAAAAGTCGCAGGCGGCGGGGCTGGCGCTGCTGCGCGCGTTCGCGTGCTGGAACCCGTGACCGAGGTGCGCGTCTCGTTCGTCGACGTCTACGTGCTGCGACGGGCGCCTCGCCCCGGCCCCGCCGCCCCTCCGGACGGTCTCGAGGTCCTGGTGCTGCGCCGCGGTCCCGACGGCCGCTCGCCCGGCTCGTGGGAAACGGTGCATGGCACTGTCGAGCCCGGCGAGACGCCGGTCGCGGCGGCGCTGCGCGAGCTGCAGGAGGAGACCGGCTACGAGCCGGTGCGGTTGTACAACGCCAGCCGGGTGGAAGCGTTCTACCGTCACCGCGTCGACCAAGTAGCGCTCGGTCCCGTGTTCGCGGCGTTCGTCGATCCCGCGGCCGCCCCACGAGTGTCGGCGGAGCACGATCGGGCCGAGTGGCTGGCGCCGCCGGCGGCCGCCGCACGGCTCGCCTGGCCCCGGGAGCGCAGAGCACTGGATGACATTTTGTCAATCCTGGGGGGTGGGGACGCGGGCTTGCTGGATGACGTGCTGCGCGTATGCTAGCGCGGCGGCTCATCCCCTGTCTGGACGTGGCCGGGGGGCGGGTCGTGAAGGGGGTGCACTTCCGGGAGCTGCGGGACGCGGGTGACCCGGCGGAGCAGGCCGCGCGCTACGACGCCGAGGGGGCGGACGAGAGAAAGGCCGGGGAGCGGGGAGGGGGGAGGGGGAGGGAGATGGGTGGGAAGTCATGGTTCGGGGGGGACGCGAGCCCACCGGACTCGAAGTCGTGGAGTGGGTGGTGCGACTGCAAGACCTCGGAGCGGGGGAGATCCTGCTGACTTCGATGGATACCGACGGCACCCAGCACGGCTACGACCTTCCCCTCACCCGGGCCGTCGCGCAAGCGGTGCGGATTCCCGTGATCGCCTCCGGCGGGGCGGGGAAGCTCGAGCACCTCGCCGCGGCGCTCGACGCCGGCGCACACGGCGTACTCGCGGCGACGCTATTCCATTATCGCGGCACCACGGTCCCCGAAGCCCGCGCCTATCTGGCGAGCCGCGGCTACCCCGTCCGGCCGTGAACCCCTTCTATCACCGCATCTACCGCGTCGTGCGCCACATCCCCAAGGGTCGGGTGGCGACCTACGGCGTGGTGGCGCGCCTCGCCGGGCGCCCGGGCGCGGCGCGCACCGTCGGGTGGGCGCTCTCCGCGCTCCCCGAGGAGAGCGACGTGCCGTGGTGGCGGGTGCTCAACGCGGCGGGTCGCATCTCGCTCTCGGGCGCGGATCACGGCTCGGTGGTACAGCGCGCGCTGCTGCTGCGGGAAGGGGTGAAGTTCGCGGCCGGTGGCGCGGTGAACCTAGCCGTGTTCGGTTGGCCCGCCGAGGCCTACGATAGCGTGGCGGCCGCCAATCCTCGCGCTGCCTCGTCTCGTCATGCGCGGAGATCAAAGGGCTTGCGGACGTAGCCCAGGCCCACGGGTCAGGTCGTGAACCGCACGCCGAACACGCCGCCGATCCAGAGCCGCCGGAGCTCCCAGGAACAAGTCTACGCCGCGTGGCTCAAGGAGCCGGAGCGGTTTTGGGCGGAAGCCGCCGAGGCCGTCCAATGGTACCGCAGATGGGAGCGCGTGCTCGATGCCTCGCGACCCCCGTTCTACCGCTGGTTCCCCGGCGGCGTGGTCAACACCTGTTACAATGCCCTCGATTGGCACGTCGAGCACGGCAGGGCCGACCAGCCGGCGCTCATCTACGACAGCCCGGTTACGGGAGCCATCCGGACGTTTACATATCGAGAACTGCTGAATGACGTGGCTCGCTTCGCTGGGGCGCTGATCGGACAGGGCGTCGGCAAGGGCGACCGGGTCATTATCTACATGCCGATGGTCCCAGAGGCGGCCATCGCGATGCTCGCGTGCGCGCGGATCGGGGCCATCCATTCGGTCGTGTTCGGGGGCTTCGCTTCCCACGAGCTGGCGGCCCGCATCAGTCACGCCGAGCCGAAGCTGATTGTCTCGGCGTCGTGCGGCATCGAGGTGAATCGCGTCGTTCCCTACAAGCCGCTGCTCGACAAGGCGGTCGACCTCGCTTCCGTGCAGCCGCGCCACTGCATCATCCTGCAACGGCCACAAGAGCCTGCCCCGCTGGTCTCCGGGCGCGACCTCGACTGGTCGGAGCTCATGGCCAGCGCCCAGCCGGCGGAGTGCGTTCCGGTCGCCGCCACCGATCCCCTCTACATCCTCTACACGTCGGGCACGACGGGGGAGCCGAAGGGCGTCGTCCGCGACAACGGCGGCCACCTCGTGGCGCTCAAGTGGAGCATGACGCATATCTACGGCGCGGCGCCCGGCGAGGTCTATTGGGCCGCCTCCGACCTCGGCTGGGCTGTCGGCCACTCCTACATCGTCTACGGTCCGCTGTTCAATGGGAACACCACGGTCCTGTACGAGGGGAAGCCCGTCGGCACGCCCGATCCTGGCGCCTTCTGGCGCGTGATCTCGCAGCACCGGGTGCGCGTTTTCTTCACCGCTCCCACGGCGGTCCGCGCCATCAAGCGCGACGATCCGAACGGAGCCCACGTCCGGCGGTACGATCTGAGCGGGTTCCGGACGTTCTTCCTCGCCGGCGAGCGGTGCGATCCGGATACGCTCCACTGGGCGGAGCAGCAGCTGGGCGTCCCGGTCATCGATCACTGGTGGCAAACGGAGACCGGCTGGCCCATCGGGGCGAACTGCGTTGGACTGGGCATGCTGCCGGTCAAGCCGGGCTCGTGCACCAAGGCGGTCGCGGGTTACGATGTGCGCGTCCTCGGGGAGGACGGGCGCGAGCTACCCGCTGCCCAGACGGGGAACATCGCGATCCGGCTGCCGTTGCCCCCCGGCTGCCTGCCGACCCTCTGGAACAACGACGAGGGCTATGTGCGGTCGTATATGAGTCGCTACCCCGGCTACTACCTCACCGCCGACGCGGGTTATAAGGACGCAGACGGCTATCTCTGGGTGATGGGCCGCACCGACGACATCATCAACGTGGCGGGCCACCGGCTGTCCACTGGCGCTATGGAGGAGGTGCTCGCCTCCCACCCCGACGTGGCAGAGTGCGCCGTGATGGGCGTGGCCGACGACATCAAAGGCGAGGTCCCGCTGGGGCTCGTCGTCCTCAAGGCCGGCGTGCGACGCCCCCCCGACGCCATCGCCGAAGAGCTCGCGCGGATGGTGCGCGAGCGGATCGGCCCGGTTGCCGCCTTTCGGACGGCCCTCGTCGTGCAGCGGTTACCCAAGACACGGTCCGGCAAGATCCTGCGCGGCACCATCAAGAAGATCGCGGACGGGATGGAGTACCGCGTTCCCCCGACGATCGACGATCCGACGATCCTCGACGAGATCACCACGGCGCTGGCGGCGGTCGGTTATCCACGGCGGTAGGCTCCGAGGCCCTACGACAGCGTCACCGCCGCCCACACCTGCGCGGCTTCGTCCCGCAGGTCCCGCAGGTTGAAGGGCTTGCGCACGTAGCGCAGGCCGAGATGGGCCAGCGCCTCCTCCGTCGAGGCGCGCACATCGCCGGTCGCCACGAGAATCCGCGGCTTCAGGCCGGGGTGCAATTCCACCAGCTGCTCTACGAACAGGTGGTCGCGCGTCATCGCCCGCGCGTCCGCCAGGATGAGGTCGTAGGTGCGCGTGCGCGCCAGGTCGAGCGCGTGCTGCGCGCTGCGCGCCACCTCTACCGTGTGTCCTTCGCGGCCGAACAGCGCCTTCACCATGCGCCGTACCGCGGGGTCGTCGTCCACGAGCAGGATGGTGCGTTTCGCGAGCGGGCCGGTGGGCGGCGCGTGCGGCTCGTGCCCCGCGGCGTCCCTCGTCGGGGGTGGAATGGGAGGGGCGGGGGGCAGGTCCACCAGGAAGGCCGCGCCGCCTTCCGGCGGACACTCCACGGTGATGCGCCCGCCGTGCGCTTCTACGATCGAATAGGTGATGGACAGGCCGAGGCCCGTGCCCTGCCCGGGTTCCTTGGTCGTAAAGAAGGGCGTGAACAGTTGCGGCACGACCTCGTCGGGGATGCCCGGCCCCGAATCGGAGACCCGCATCCGCACGCGGTCGTCGAACGACGTGTTGATGCAGATGAGGCGCCGCTGCCCGGGTGTGTTGTCCGCGACCGCCTGCGCCGCGTTGTTGAGCAGGTTGAGCACCACCTGCTGCAGCGCGTGACGGTCGCCCACGACCTCGGGAATCGTCGTGGGCAGCACCTTCTCGACCGTGATGTCCTTCAGCTTCAGATCATGCGCCATCAGCATCAGGGTGCGCTGGATCACGTCGTTCAGGTTCACGCGGGCCTGCTCGGCGGGGCCCTTGCGCGCGAAGGTCAGCAGGTTGCGCACGATCCGGCTGGCCCGCTCCGCCTGCTCGTGAATCACGCGGAGATGGCCGCGATCCTTGCTGGCCAGCTCCTTCTGCTCCAGCAGAAACTCCGACAGCCCGGCGATGGAGGTCAGCGGGTTGTTGAGCTCGTGAGCGACACCCGACACGAGCTGCCCGACGGCGGCGAGCTTCTCGCTCTGGATGAGCTGGGCCTCCATCTGCTGCTGGTCGGTGACGTCCTCCACCAGGACGACGACGCTCGCTTCCTGTTCCGGACTCGGGATGCGGGCCGCGTTCACGCGCAGCGCCCGGCCCAGCGGCGCGGAGCGGAGCACGAGCGGCTGAGCCCGCTCGCCGCGCCGTGCCGCGGCGAGCAGGTCGACGAGCGCCGGCGACTGCCCCAGCAGCGCGGTCCCGAGGTCGAGACCGATGACCGACGGAATCGGACTATCGAGCATCGCGGCGAGCGAGCGGTTGGCTCGGCGGATCGAGCCCTGCGTGTCCACGACCGCGATCCCCTCGCTCAGCGCGTCGAACGCCGTCTCCCACTGCTCCTTCGCGTGGTGGACCATTTCGAAGAAGCGGGCGTTCGCGATCACGATGGCGGCATGCGTCGCGACCGTGGACAGCAGCCGGACGTCCTCCGGAGCGAAGACGCCGTCGCGCGGGTCGGCGATCACGAGCGTGCCGACCAGCACGCCGTGGGCCCGCAGCGGCACGGCGGCCGCCGAGGCGACCTGGATCGCGGCCACGAGCGGGGTGGGCTCGCTGTCCGTGCTGTGCACCAGCTCGACGCGCTCGCCCGTGACCGAGCGCGCGATCAGTCCCGGGTCGTCGGGGCCGATCGCCCCTCCCCGCAACGGGGCAAGCGACCCCTCGGCGGCCGTCACCTTGAGCCGGCGCCGATCAGCGTCCTCCGCTCCTTCGCCCTCGCCCTCTGCGGCGAGCGCCACCAGGGCCCCCTTCGCCTCGAGGAACCGCATGGCGTAGCGCACCACCTGCTCCACGATGCGCTCGAGCTGGAGCGACCCGGAGAGGATGTAGGAGAGCTCCTGGAGGGAAAACAGCTCCGAGAGCCGGCGATTGAGCTCGTCCGCCGCCCGCCGGCGGTCCCGCTCGCTGCGCTCCAGCCGTCGCTGCAGGCGGATCGCCCGCCAGCCGAGGGCGACGGCGGCCAGCAACAGCGCGGTCAGAGCGATGTAGAGCGTCGCTCCCTCCTAGGGCTTGGGCTGGAGGCTCGACCGGGCCATCACCCGCGCGCGCTCGCGGTCGAGCGTGGGCAGCACGCCCGTCCACGAATCGTTCGCGAGCCCCTGGTAGCTGACCGTCATCCCCTCGCGGAAGCTGATGCCGTCCTCGAACAGGTAGATGGCGACTGCTTGCTCGTGCGCCTCGAGCTGGTACGAGCCCCACCGCGGCGACAGCGGCACGATTCCCACCGGGCGGAACAACCGCCCGCGGCTCGTCACGTTCACGTCCTCCGGACTGAAGCGCGCCTGGGGCAGCAAGCCGAAGAACGTCACCATGACGAGGGTCGGGCGCTCCACGCCCGCGCGCTGAGCCGCGCCCGAGATCTCGCGCCCTTTCGTCTTGAGGAGCTGCTGGAGCGACCGGTAGGTATCCGGGGCGAGCAGCCGGATCACGTACTCGGCGAGCGGCAGGACCTGGATTTCGAGCTGGTCCGTCGCGAACCGCACGACGATGTCGTCGCGCTTGAGGGTCCCGAAGCCGGCGGGCAGCGTGTCCTGAGCGGATAGGCGGATAGACGGATAAGCGGATAGCAGCAGCAGAGCGGCGAGCGCCGTTCTATCCGCCCATCCGCCTATCCGCCTGTCCGCCGACCGAGTCATGCCGCCGTTCCCCCAATGAGCGCCGCCACCGCCTCCCGCAAGTCCGCGATTCCCTCTCGCGTGCGCGCACTCGTCATGATCAGCTGCTCCGCGTCGAGCTCCAGGGTCTCGCGCAGGTCCCGCTCGCGTCCCGCGCGCCGCCCTCGGGGAAGCTTGTCGCCTTTCGTGACCGCGGCAAGGACGCGGGTCCCCTTTGCGGCGAAACGGGCCTCGATCGCACGGTCCTCGGGGCTCGGGTCGCGCCGGGCGTCCAGCAGCCAGAGCACGCCGGCGAGGCGGGGACGATCGAGGGTTTGCGTGATCAGTCGCCGGAATGCGGCTCGATCGGCCTGGCTGGCGCGGGCCCAGCCGTAACCTGGAAGATCGAGGAGATAGAAACCCCGCGGCGTCGCCCCGGGGTCAGCCGCGCGTGGGGGCTCGGCTGACCCCGGGCCGGTGGCCCGGGGTAGCGAGGGCACCGCGTACACGTTCATCGCCCGGGTCTTTCCAGGCGTGGCCGAAACGCGGGCGATCCGCTGACCGGCCATGGCATTCAGCAGGCTCGACTTGCCGACATTGGAGCGGCCGAGCAGGGCGATTTCGGGGAGCGGGGGGTGGAGCGGGACGTCGGCCGAGGGAAACGACCCGACGAAGTTGGGGCGCAGCATGCTGCGCCCCTTACTCAGGCTTCTTTCTTCTGGCGGACGCGCTCGGTCACGAGCAGCGGGGGCCGGCCCTCGGTCACGCATTCGGCGGTGATGGCGACCTCACGCACGTCGTCCCGGCTCGGCAGGTCGAACATGATGTCGGTCATCATCTCCTCGAGGATGGCGCGCAGGCCGCGGGCGCCGGTGCCCCGCTTGATCGCCTTCTGCGCGATCGCCTTGAGGGCGTCTTTCTCGATCGTGAGCCGCACATCCTCGAGCTCGAACAGCTTCTGGTACTGCTTGGAGAGCGCGTTCTTGGGCTCGATCAGGATGCGCATCAGCGCGTCCTCGTCGAGCGCGTCGAGCGGCACCGCCACGGGCAGCCGGCCCACCAGCTCGGGGATGAGCCCGTAGCGCAGCAGATCGTCGGGCTCGACGTCGATGAAGGGGTTCTTCTTGATCTTCTCCGCCGCTCCCTTCGCGACCTCCTCCTTGCTGAACCCGATCTGCCGCCGGCCGGTGCGCGACTCGATGATCTTCTCCAGGCCGTCGAACGCTCCGCCGCAGACGAACAGGATGTCCTTCGTATTGACCTGGATGTACTCCTGCTGCGGGTGCTTGCGGCCGCCCTGGGGCGGGACGCTCGCGACCGTACCTTCGAGAATCTTCAGGAGCGCCTGCTGCACGCCCTCTCCCGAGACGTCGCGGGTGATGCTGGGGTTCTCGGACTTGCGGGCGATCTTGTCGATCTCGTCGATGTAGACGATGCCGCGCTCGGCTTCCGTGACGTTGAAGTCGGCCGCCTGCAGCAGCCGGACGAGAATATTCTCCACGTCTTCGCCGACGTAGCCCGCCTCGGTGAGGGTGGTGGCGTCGGCGATGGTGAAGGGGACGTCCAAGATGCGCGCCAGCGTCTGCGCCAGCAGCGTCTTGCCCACGCCGGTCGGGCCGATCAGCAAGATGTTGCTCTTGTCGAGCTCCACCTCGTTGTCCCGGCCAGAATGGGAGTTGATGCGCTTGTAGTGGTTGTAGACGGCGACGGCGAGGGTCTTCTTCGCCTTCTCCTGGCCGATCACATACTGGTCCAGCACCTCTTTGATTTCGGCCGGGGTGGGGACTTGGGTGATCGCTTCGGAGACCTCGCGCTCTTCGTCCTCCGCCAAGATCTCGTTGCAGAGGGCGATGCACTCGTTACAAATGTATACCGACGGCCCGGAGATGAACTTCCGGACCGAGTCCTTGGACTTTCCGCAGAACGAGCAGCGGAGGTGCTTGTCGTGGGACATGGACTCCTAGTATGGGAAGGGGAGACCGCCGGCGCAAGCCGTCACTTCTTTTTCCCGCCGTCCATGTCCTGCAAGTTGGCGATGACATGGTCGATTAGCCCGTATTCCTTGGCCTCGTCCGCCGACATGAAGCGGTCCCGATCCATGTCCTTTTCGATCTGCTCGGCCGTCTTCCCGGTGTGCTTGGCGTACAGCTCGTTGAGCTTGCCCCGGAGATAGAGAATCTCGCGGGCCTGGATCTCGATGTCCGCCGCCGTGCCCTGCGTGCCACCCGAAGGTTGGTGCATCATGATGCGGGCATGGGGCAGCGCCTGGCGCTTCCCCTTGCGGCCGGCCGCGAGCAGGAACGAGCCCATCGAGGCCGCCATCCCCATGCAGATGGTGTTCACCGGGGCGCGCAGGAACTGCATCGTGTCGTAGATCGCCATGCCGCTCGACACCAGCCCGCCCGGCGAGTTGATGTAGAGGTAGATGTCGCGCTCTGGATTGTCCGCGTCCAGGAACAGCAGCTGGGCGATGATGATGTTGGAGACCTCGTCGTTGATCTGGGTGCCCAGGAACACGATGCGGTCCAGCAGCAAGCGGCTGAAGATGTCGTAGGTGCGCTCGCCGCGGCTCGACCGCTCGATGATGTAGGGCGGGTAGATCTGGCTCGTCGTCTTCACGCTTGCTCCACGGTGGATTGCGACAGGAGAAACGCGAACACCTTCTCCTCGGTGAGGCTCCGCTCGACGTCGCGAAGCCGCTTCGCCTTCTCAAGCGACGCGTACAACTGCTCGGGCGGCATCCCGCGGCGCTCGGCCAGCTGCCGGATGCGCTCGTCGAGCTCCGCCTCGGTGGCCTGCAGCTTCTGGTGCTCCACAACGTAATCCAGCACCAGGTCGCGCCGCACCTGGGCCTCGGCGACGGGCCGGAACTCCGCCGCGAACTGACTCATGCGGTCCTCCGGGATCCCGTAGGCCTGGGCGAACACCCATAGCGCGCGCTCGACCAGGGGCTGGGGCGCGACCACACGGTTCGCCGCCACGATCTGCTCGATCAGCTCCGCACGGACCTTGGCGTCGGCCTCGCGCTCGGCATCCTGCGCCAGGTCCTCCCGGATCCCGCGCTGCAGCGCGTCGAGTGAATCGAAGTCCCCGACCTCACGGGCGAAGGCGTCGTCGAGCTCGGGGAGCTGCTGCCGTTTCACCTCGTGCAGCGTGAGCCGGATGTCGCGGGTCTGGCCGCGCTTCGCCTCGTCGGCGAAGTCGTCCGGAAAGCGGACGATCGCGTCGATCGTCTCCTCGGGAAGCATGCCGTAGATCTGCTGCTCGACTTCCGGGATCGCGCGGCCCTCGCCCAGGACCAGCTGGTAAGGCTGCGGGTCCTTCAGCTGGGCGCCCTCGCGCGCCGCGATGGTCACACGCACCAGGTCCCGGGATTTCGGGTGCTCGCCCACCACCGGCGTCCACGGTGCCTTTTGCGCGCGCACCTCGTTCAGCTGAGCGGTCACCTGCTCGTCGGTTACCGGGCGCACGCTGCGCTTCAGCTGAAAGCCGCCGAGCCGGCCGAGCTTGATATCGGGCTTCACCTCCACGTGGAACTCGAAGGTGACCGGCGCGCCTGCATCCCATTTCAGGTTGTGGATGTGGGGGTCGGCGATCGGCTTCAACGATTCCTGCTCGACGGCGACTTTCCAACTCTCGCGGATCAGCTCCTGCAGCGCTTCCTGCCGGATGTCGTCGGCGAAGTGCTTCTTCACGATCGCCGCCGGCGCCTTCCCCTTCCGGAAGCCCGGCAGCCGGGCGCGGCGCTGGTAGGCGCTGGTGGCGCGGTCCTCGGCCTCGCGCACCTGCTCCACGGGAACCGTCACCGCCAGTGACGCGGCCCCCGGCTCTTCGGCGGTCTTCTTGATCAGGATGGCGGGCATGCGACAAGTAATCTAATAGGGCACAGCAAGCAGTGGGCCGGAACGGCAACGACCGGACGCACAGACGCACAGCGGTGAACAGGGAATCGTGAACAGCGGGCCTCGCGCCTGACTCCTGCTCACCGCTGCGCGTCTGTGCGTCTAGCCTTGCATGACCTGCTCTCTGCCTACTGGTTTCTGCGCACTGCTTTGATGCGGTGGTGCGGTCGCGCGCCGGGCGTGATTTCGTCGTTGCGGATCACGCTGATCGCGCCGTCGGGCTCGAGCACGGCGAGCATCACGTCTTGCACGCTTCCCACCCCGTGCTCCCGTAGCGCCTGCAGCAGCTCGTCGCGGGTGACGCGGGCGCGGAGGCAGTGCGACTCGAGCAGCTTGCCGTCGTGGATCAGCATGATGCTCTCGCCGGCGATCAGCCGCGCGAGCCGGCGGCTCCGGAGCCGCCACCAGTCGATCACCCGGTGCCAGCCGATGAGCACCCCGGCCGCCACGAGGCCACCCACGAGGCTCGTGTCCGGTCCCACCATCGCGTTCTGGACCGCGTTGGCGATGATGAGCAGCAGCACGAGGTCGAACGTGGACATCTGGCCGAGCTGCCGCGTGCCGGTGAGGCGCAGGCCGGCGAGCAGCGCGAGGTAGACGACCGATGTCCGGAGGGCGACGTCGAGCAGCGTCTGCCACGACGCGGTCATTCAGTTCCCGGTGGGGTCCGATACTTTGGGAAGGGGATATGCCTCACGCAGGGCAGCGAGGTAGTCGGCGTAGAGCCCCTGGAGCCCGGCGAATTCGCGCCGCACCGCGGCGCGGTACGGGGCGTCGGTCGCGAAGTGGTAGAGCAGCGCCGCCATCGTCTGGGCGTCGAGCAGAAAGCCGTGATGGCCGACGGCGCCGAGCGCATCCGCCTCCATCTCGAACGTGTGGTAGCCGCCGTTCGACGAATGCACGGTGACGCCGACCCCGGGAATCTGGGTCGCCACCGTGCCCGTTTCCTCGTAGGGCACGGGGCGCCCGGGCTCTGCCTCCACCTTCGTCGCGCCAAGCTGCTTCAAGTAGGCGAACGCGACGTCGTTGAGCGCAGCGACCGAGATGCCGTTGCGGGACGACGAGTCCACGTCGATGCGCACCTTGGTCCCCGTAGCGGCGGCCGCGGCGCGGGCGGCGTCGCTCACCCGGTCCAGGACCTGCGCGAGGTAGACCGGGTCGGGATAGCGGAGCCAGAACTCGGCGGCGGCGCGATCGGGAACGACGTTCGGGGCCTTCCCGCCCTCGGTGATGATGCCCTGGATGCGCGTCTCCGGGCGCAGCGTACGCCGGATCGCGTCGATGTGGTTGAACAACGCGATCACGCCCGTGAGCGCGTCCCGTCCGTCCCACGCCTGGAGCTGGTGCGCCGGCGCGCCCGAGAAGACGAAACGAACGACGTCGATGTTCATGCAGCAGCTGCCGAAGCCGGGCGCGGACGCTTGGGTCGCGGTGGACGAATGCGAGCGCACCAGCACGTCGGCACCCTTGAACACGCCCGCGTTGTACATGACGGTCTTCGACGCCGGCGACGCGATCTCCTCAGCGGGCGTGCCGTACACCGTCACCGTCCCCGGCGTCTTCGAGCTGGTGAGGAACTCGGCCACCGCCCCGGCGGCGGCGAGGCCGACCGGTCCCTGGGCGCTGTGCTGGTCCCCGTGAAAGTCGCGGCTCGTGCCGCGCAGGGCGTCGTACTCGACGATCACGCCGAGATTCGGGCCCGGCGTGCCCTTCTTATAGCGGGCAATGAAGGCCGTCTTGAGGCCGGCGACGCCGGTCTCGACGTCGAAATCGTGCGCCTTCAGGTAGTCGGTGAGGATCTGTACCGAACGCTCTTCCTTGAAGCCGATCTCCGGATGACGCGTGATGTCGTCCGCCAGGGCGAGCAGCTCGCGCTCCATGAGCTCCCTGGCGCGGGCGACCACCGCTTCGCGGCGCGCATCGCGCGCCGTGAGCCGGGCGACGAGCTGCGGCAGCGCCAGCGAGCGCTCGAGCTCGTTCATGCGACGTATCACGTCGGCTGCGGCGCTGCGCTCGGTGGGCGTCTCCTGGGCGACGGTCCGGGTGGCGGCGAGGAGCGCGACGGCGGCGATGCGAAGGGCGAGGCGCATGGCCGATAAGTTACGGACCTGCGCCGCGCGTGCCTAGTGACCGGCGGTTCGGGTCAACGGCCGCCCGGTCCTTGGGTGATGCCCCTCACTCCGCGGGGAGCGACCCTCGGGCCATAGTGTCCGGGAACCCAGAGGCAGCACTGTTTCAAGCAGCCACGCTGCGCCCGCCGGCTTCTTCAACCTTCACAGCAGTGGTACCCAACCGAAGGGGGAGTTATGCGCAGCAGATTCTGCTTGGCGGCCGCCGTGGCGGTCGCGACGACTGCGACGGCCGTTGCCGCCGCGCAGCAGACCACGACGGGCAACGGCGCGCCCAGTGGCTCGCATTACAATCTCAACATCATCGGTGTACCGAACTACAAGAATCAAAACATGGATGGCAGCGGCAACGTCATCTTCGTCGCCCTCGGGTCGAACAACACCAAGGCGACCACGAAGATTCTCCTGAGCCCAGGCGACTTCGCGGTCCTGGACAAGAACGGGACTGATGGAACGGCCTCGTTCCAGCTCCCGGCCGGCGGCTACACCGTGTGGGTGCGCCCGCTCGGCAAGCCACTGGGAAGCTCCAAGACGGCGCTGTGCGGGACGGTCACTATCACCACCATCGATCCAGTCACCGGCCTGCCCGTGACCACCACCGACGTGCTGTGCTCGCTCGGCCATGTCGCCACTCGCACGAAGGGGAAGCAAAGCTTCACGAACGTAACCAGCGAGCTCACGACGATCACTCTCACGGTGGACATTACCTGCGGCACTACGGTCATACCGGCGGGGTCGACGGTGAGCCTGTTCGACCCGTGCGTCCAGGATTTCTTTTGGCAGTACGATAACTACGGGCTGAAGCTGTTGCAGGTTCGCTTCTACCCCAGCCCTTCGTAGCACCTCCAACTTTTCTAGCACGTCCGAGGCAACCGGCGCCCCGCGTGAGCGGGGCGCCGGTTGGGCGTTTCGGCCCGCCCTCGGCCGGTTGCCCAGTGAGGCCCTGTTTCGCATATTGGCGCTATGTGGGGCTCCTTCGCGTTCGCGGCCGTGTTTTACGGCGCCGCCGAGTACGAGCACATGACCGGCTGGAAGTGGGCCATCGCCAGCCTGGGCGTCTCGTTCGTCACGGGGTTGCTGGTTTCGGGCTTCATACCATTCCTGCTCGCGCAGGCCGGCCTGTTTGGCGTGCTGTGGTGGCAAAACTCGAAGCGACTGGATGCTCGCCATGCCGATCAAGCCGCCAGCCTGGAGCAGGACCGCCGGGTGCGGCAACAGCGCGTGCGAGAGGCGCAAGCACAGGCGGATCGCGACCGAGCTAAGAAATAGACGCGGGTAGGCATCAACCGCCGGGTGATGGGCTGCGGGCCACTCGAGGGTGAGTGGCCCGCGGTGTTGGTGGCCACGCGAATGCGACCGGAGGGACTCGAACCCCCACGGGTTGCCCCACAGGATCCTAAGTCCTGCGCGTCTACCAGTTCCGCCACGGTCGCGCGTTGCTGCGAATCAACTTACGTGGTCCGGCTCTCTCTGGGGAGTGTCGTGGGGCCACCGCCCAGTTCGTGGGCCACCGCCTATTTCTTCGACGCCGTAAGATGTTGGTGGTGGAAGTAAGGTCGAACGAGCACAAGCGAGCGCGCGGTGGGCGGCAGAGGACCGCGCATAAGCACTGCTCTTCTACATTGCAAGAGTGAAGGCGACATCACCTCGGAGGCCCTGATGAAGACGTGGCTCCTCGTGTCCGGTGTGGTTTTGATCCTGCAGCCCCTCCCGCAATCCACACAGCAGCCAGCCAACCAACGCGACGGCCAGCACGATTTCGATTTCGAGATCGGGACGTGGAAGACGCACCTATCACGCCTGGTGCATCCCTTGACCGGTTCCACGACCTGGGTCGCCTATGAGGGCACGACCGTGGTCCGCAAGGTATGGAACGGCCGCGCCAATCTGGTAGAGCTCGAGGCTGACGGTCCCGGCGGTCACTTCGAAGGTCTGAGCGTGCGTCTCTACAATCCCGACTCCCACCAATGGAGTCTCAATTTCGCCAACAGCAGCGCCGGGACCATGGCGCAACCGACCATCGGCGAGTTTAAAAACGGGCGCGGTGAGTTCTACGACCAGGAGGCCCTGAACGGCCGAGCCATCTTCGTGCGATTTGTGATCGCGCCCATCACAGCGGATTCGTGCCGCTTTGAACAGGCGTACTCGAATGATGGGGGGAAGACATGGGAAGTGAATTGGATCGCGACGGACACGCGCGTCCGCTGAGCGTCACCAGGCTTGTGAGTCTCGGCAGTTCGTCGGTCGTCGCGGCCCTCCTCGCCTGCCATTCAGGGGCTATCGCCGCTCCGGCGGACGTGTGCCCCGTCACCAGCGGCGCCGCCGCGCCGGCACCGGCGCCGGCCCACGCCGCGTTTCGCATCCTGGTTTTCTCGCGCACCACCGGCTACCGCCACGCCTCGATCCCCGCCGCGATCACCGCCGTCGAGGTCTTGGGCTCCTTCCACAACTTCGCGGTCGATGCCACTGAGGACCCCACCGTCTTCAACGACGCCAACCTCACACGCTTCGCCGCGGTCGTCTTTCTCAACACGACGGGCGACGTGCTGGACAGCGCGCAGCAGGCGGCGTTCGAGCGCTACGTCCGGGCCGGGCACGGATTCGTCGGGGTGCACTCGGCGTCTGATACCGAGTACGACTGGTCGTGGTATCACGCCCTGCTCGGTGCCACGTTCGATTCCCACCCGGCGATCCAACAGGCCACCGTTGTCGTAGTGGACACGGGGCAGCAGTCTACCCGCGCGCTTCCCAACCCGTGGGTGCGCACGGACGAGTGGTACAACTTCCGGGCGCTGCCGACGGGGGTGTCGGTGCTGGCCAGAGTCGACGAAACCACGTACGCCGGAGGGAAGATGGGGGTCGAGCACCCGGTCAGCTGGCAGCACGCGTACGACGGCGGTCGGGCGTGGTATACGGCGATGGGTCATACGGCGTGCAGCTACAGCGAGCGGCCGTTCCTCGACCACCTGCTGGGCGGGATCGAGTGGGCGGCGGGGATTCCCTGACCGGCCCGTTCTGCCCCCCCGAAGCTGGATTGCGGACCGGCTAAGGCTGGATTGGTGGCGCGGTGTGCCTCCTGGTACGCCGCTTGCGGTCAGGAAGCGCATGCGGCAGAATGGTGCGTGTGCACCGCCGCCTCCACGCGGCGCGGAGGGTTGGTCGGTATGAAGGACAGCGGTTTCACGCTCATCGAGTTGCTCATCGTGATGGCGCTCATCGGCCTGCTGGCCACCATCGCGATTCCCAAGCTCGCCAACACGAAAGAACGCGCCCAAGTCGCCGCGCTGAAGGCCGACCTGCGCAACCTGGTGACGGTCGAAGAGAATTATCTCGCCGAAAACGCGAAGTACGCGACGGACCCGGGACCGGCCTACCACGTCTCGCCCGGCAATCGGGTGCCGACGATCACGCTGACCCGCGACGGGTGGACCGCAGCGATCTCGAGCCCCAACACGACGCAGCAATGCGCCGTCTTCGTCGGCTCGACACCGCTGGCGCCGGCCACGCGGGAAGGCGCGCCGGCGTGTGAGAAGCCCTCCTCGAGCGCGACGCCACTGCCTTAACGGGCTGGTCGCGACGGCCGCATCCGGTGCGTGCGCCCCCGATAAGTGCTGCGGTGCCCCCGGCGATCTTCCCGACGGAAGCGGCGGGCTTTCCCGGCTGACCCGAAAACCTGCGTCCAGCGCCCGTTCTTGAAGACGCTCATGTAGCCCCCCGGCAGGATCTGGAACGGCCGCCTCACCCGCTTCGCGTAATCGAATTGCGCCGAGTGGGGTTTGCGAAATCCCTCGAACCATGCGGGATAGACGAAATCGCTCATCGCTATGCCGCGGATCGTGAACTCCACTTCCTCGACGGCGTCGGCGGTCTCGTACGCGTAGAACACGGTGTTGGGGCCGGTGGCGCACAGGTTGATCGCGGGATCGACCAGCATCTCGGCCAGCTCGTGACAGGCGGTGACGCTCACCTTCTGGCCGACGGCGCGCGTGGTTTTCACGAACACCTTCGAGAGCGGCAGGCCGTCGGGGGTGAGATCGTGGTAGCCGAGCGCGTTCGCCACGTCGGCATCGTCGAGGAACGCCATCGCCCACGCCCCTTTGCGGAACGTCGTCGTCTTCACGAGCTGCGCGGGTGTGCCCCAAACAGGCACGAAGTAGTCATCGACGAACGTCTGCAGCGCGGCGATCAAGCGGTCGAAGCTCACGCCCAGGCTCGCCGTCGCCTTGTTGAAGCAGGCGATCGTGGGTACCTGGCCGTGATCGAACGCGGCGGCGATGATGCGGGATCGCGCGGCTTGCATGGCGACTCCTATTACATCCCTCCTCCGTCCGAGTCAATGCTGGCGGCGTGCTGCGTCGACGCACGGGCGAGCCCACCCGTTGCGACGGTGAGCGCGCGGGTATTACGTAGGTGCGTTGCTTCCACCTCGTCAGGAGCTCATCCATGACCAAGCCATACCGCGCGCTCGGTGCCGCTGCCCTGCTCGCGTCGGTCGTTGCGCCCGTCGTTCCGCTCGCCGCCCAGAACGCGACCGCGCTTTGCAAATCCATCGGCCGGGTGAGCGTCGGCCAATGGTCGTCCTACGCCATGACCGGCGGCAAGGCGGACGGAGCGAAGGTGCGCCTAGCGATTGTCGGGCAGGAGCGGCGCGGCGACTCGACGCTCTACTGGCTCGAAATCAGCGGCAACGGCGGGCCGAGCGGTAAGGGCGGCATCCTCCAGCTCCTCGTCCCCGGGTTCGGAGTCGATGCCACGGCGATCCGTGGCATGATCGTCAAGACCGAAGGCCAGCCGGCGATGAAGATGCCGGACCAGATGGTGAGCATGATGGGCCAGAACATGGGGCAAAACAACGAAGCGGTGGACGTGGCGCGCCGCTGCGCCAGCGCCCAAGTCGTGGGCTGGGAGAGCGTGACCGTGCCGGCCGGCTCCGTGCGGGCGCTGCACCTCAAGAACGTGGACGGCGGCGAGGCCTGGGTGGCGCGCGACGTCCCCTTCGGGATCGTCAAGGCCCACCCCAAGGACGGCGGCGAGATGGTGCTCACCGGCCATGGCATGGACGCGAAGTCCTCCATCACCGAAAAGCCGCAAGAGATGCCGGGGATGATGATGCCAAAGCCGTAGGGCGGGCCACTTGCGGGCCGGCCGATTTGCGTGCTACGTCGTCGCTGCGTCGCCCTACTCTTCGCCAGCTTTCGGAGGTCTTCGCCGTGCGCTCCCGTATCACCGCCCTCGCGGCCTTCGGTTGTCTGCTCGGATCCGCGCGCCCCGCGCCCGCCCAGGGCGCACCAGCCCCGTACGACTCGACGGTCTTCGCCGCCCTCAAGTGGCGCGAGATCGGGATCTTCCGCGGCGGGCGCTCGGTGGCCGTCGCCGGCTCGGCGGCCCGGCTCAACGAGTACTGGATGGGGACGACCGGCGGCGGCGTCTTCAAGACCACCGACGGCGGTGCCACCTGGCTGCCGGTGACGGACAAGTACTTCGGCGGGACGATCGGGGCGATCGGCGTGAGCGAGTCGAATCCCGACGTCGTCTACGTCGGCACGGGCGAGTACCCGATCCGCGGCAACGTCTCGCACGGCGACGGCGTGTGGAAGACCACCGACGGCGGGAAGACGTGGACGCATGTGGGGCTGGAGGACACCCACCAGATCTCCCGGGTCCGTGTGCACCCGAACAGTCCCGACACCGTCTGGGTCGGCGCCCAGGGCCACGCCTTCGGCCCCAACGCGGACCGCGGCGTCTACAAGACGACCGACGGCGGCAAGACCTGGCGCAAGGTGCTGTTCCGCAACGACTCGACGGGGATCTCAGATCTCGTGCTCGACCCGTCGAACTCTGCCGTGCTGTACGCCGCGTTCTGGCAGGCGCAGCGCAAGCCGTGGCAGCTGGTCTCGGGCGGGGCGGGCGGCGGCATCTTCAAGTCCTCGGACGGCGGCGAACACTGGACCGAGCTCACGCATAACGCCGGTCTGCCGGCGGGGTTGCTCGGCAACATCGGGCTCGCCGTCTCGCCCGCGAAGCCGGCGCGCCTCTGGGCGCTGATCGAGGCCGACTCGGGCGGTGTGTACCGCTCGGAGGACGGCGGCGCCACGTGGCGCTACATCAACGGCGAGCGCAAGCTGCGGCAGCGCCCGTGGTACTACTCGCGCATCTTCGCGGACCCCAAGGACACGAATACCGTCTATGCGCTCAACGTCCTCGCCTACAAGTCGACCGACGGCGGGGCGACGTTCCGGCGCCTGCGCGACCCGCACGGGGACAACCACGACATGTGGATCGCGGCGACCGATCCGCAGCGCATGATCGAGGGAAATGACGGCGGCGCGAACGTGTCGTTCAACGGTGGCAAGACCTGGTCCGACCAGGACTACGCCACCGCGCAGTTCTACCACGTCACCACGACCAATCACTTCCCCTACCGGGTATGCGGCGCCCAGCAGGACAACTCCGGCGTGTGCGGACCGAGCCGCTGGCCGGGCGGGATCGATCGGGCGCAGTGGTACGACGTGGCCGGCGAGTCAGGCCATATCCAGGCCCGGCCCGACGACCCCGACATCACGTACGGCGGCGACAACTCTGGCTTTCTGGCGCGGGCGGACCATAAGACCGGCTTCTGGCGTCAGATAGATCCCTGGCCCGACAGTCCCGACGGTCACCCGGCCGGGGAAGGGAAGTACCGCTTCCAATGGACCGCCCCGCTGCTGATCTCGCCGCACGATCCGCGGGTACTGTACATCGGCGGCAACGTGCTGTTCAAGTCGGTGAACGAGGGGCAGAGCTGGACGCCCGTCTCGCCCGATCTCACGCGGCACGATCCCGCGACGCTCGGCGTCTCGGGCGGGTCGATCACGAGCGACCAGACGACGGCCGAGTACTACGCCACGATCTTCGCGCTCGCCGAGTCGCCGCTCCGGAAGGGGCTGATCTGGGCGGGGTCGGACGACGGCCTGGTCCATCTCACGCGCGACGGCGGAAAGACCTGGGCGGACGTCACGCCGCGCGATGTCGCGCCGTTCACCCGCGTGTCCATCCTGGAGGCGTCGCATTTCGCGCCCGGGACGGCGTACCTCGCCGTGAACCGCTACCAGCTCGACGATCTGGCGCCCTCCATCTACCGGACGACCGACTACGGGCGCACCTGGGCCAAGATCGTGAAGGGTATCCCGGCGACCGAGTTCGTGCGGGTGGTGCGCGAAGACCCGACCCGCCGCGGCTTGCTGTTCGCCGGCACCGAGCGGGGCGTGTGGGTGTCGTTCGATGACGGGGCGAACTGGCAGTCGCTCCGGCTCAACCTCCCGATCGTGCCGGTGCACGATCTCGCGGTCAAGGAGGGCGACCTCGTCGCCGCGACGCACGGACGCTCGTTCTGGATTCTGGACGACATCGCGCCGCTGCGCCAGCTGGGACGCGCGGTGCCCCGCGAGAGCGTGCACCTGTTCAAGCCGCGTGATGCCTATCGCGTGGACTGGGGCGGCGGCTTTTTCGGTGCCGGCACGGACGCACACCCGGTCGGGAAGAACCCGCCCAGCGGCGCGATGATCTACTACTGGCTGAAGAGCAAGAACCAGGACGTGCGGCTCGAGATCCTCGACCCGGCGGGCCGGCTGATCCGCAGCTTCACGAGCCGGCAGGACTCGCTTACCGTCGTAGACAGCGTGCGTGCGGACAGCGCACGACGGCTCCGGACCGACAGCCTCAAGCAGGCGGGGATCACCGACAGCGTGAAGATCGACAGCATCCTCGCCGCTGACACGCTCAAGGACGAGGATAAGCCGTGGCCGCGGCGTCCCCCGGCAGCGCCGCGGGTGGGGAACAAGGCGGGCCTGAACATGTTCGCCTGGAACGCGCGCTATCCCGACGCCGCGGCGTTCTGGGGTATGGTGGGGGTCGGCACCGACGGCCCGATGGCGCTGCCGGGCGTGTATCAGGTGCGGCTGCGCGCCGGCGGCAGGGCGTATGTGGAGCGGTTCGCGCTCAAGGTCGATCCCCGCTCCAAGGTGCCGCCGGCCGACTTGCGGGCGCAGTTCGCGTTCCTGCAACGCTTGCGCGACACGGTCAACGCGGTCACCACCGCGGTCATGACGATTCGCAACGTGCGCGCGCAGCTCGAGGACCGGCTGAACGCCGCGCCGGGGTCGGATTCGGCGCGCCTGGGCGCGCTCGCGCGGGCGCTGAGCGACCGCCTCGGTGCGATCGAAGGCGAGCTGTACCAGGTCCGCAACCGGTCGTTCCAGGATCCGCTGAACTTCCCCCCCAAGCTCGTCGAGCGGATCAGCGGGCTGAGCTCCGTCGTGGGAGGGATCGACGCGGCCCCGACCGCGCAGTCGAGCGCGGTGTTCCAGATGTTCGCGCCCGAGGTCCAGAAGCAACTGGTCGCGCTCCAGGACGTGCTGACTCGCGATCTCCGGGCGGTGAATGCGGCCTTCCGAGGCGCCGGCGCGGCGACGATCGTGCCGAAGGCTGCCGAGCTGCGGCGGCCCGTGCCGCGGGAAGTGTCGACCCGCTAGGGACGCTGTGCCGCGATACCGACTCTGCCTGCTCACCGTCGCGCTGGCTGTTTCGGGCTGCGGCGGTCCATTTCCCCAAAGCACGCTCGAGCCGCGGTCGGATTTCGGCTGGGCGATCGACCACCTCTTCACCGACATCTTCTGGTGGGCGGCCGGCGTCTTTCTCGTCGTTGAGACGCTCCTGGTCGTCACCCTGATCCGCTTCCGCCACCGCGAGGGACGGCCGCCGCCCCGGCCCACCCACGGCCATACGGTCATGGAGATCGCGTGGACGCTGGCGCCGGCGGTCATCCTCGTGTTCGTGGCGGTGCCCACGGTCCGCACCATCTTCGCCACCGCGGGCGAGGCTCCCGCCGACGCCCTGAAGGTGGACGTGATCGGCCACCAGTGGTGGTGGGAATTCCGCTACCCGGAGCTCGGGCTCGTCACCGCCAACGAGCTGCACCTCCCCCTCGGCCGGTCCGTGCAGCTGTCCATCACCTCCGCCGACGTGATCCACTCGTTCTGGGCGCCAACGCTGGGCGGCAAGCGGGACGCCATCCCCGGCCGCATCAACCGGATCGCCTTCCGTGCCGACTCGATGGGCGACTACTCGGGGCAGTGCGCCGAATTCTGTGGCGAGTCTCACGCCAACATGCGACTCCGCGTCGTGGTCGATTCGGATTCCGGGTTCGGGCGCTGGGCGACGGTGCAGCTCGCGGGGCCGGCCAGGCCGGCTCCGGGGACCCTCGCGGAGCGCGGCAAGGCCGTGTTCGCGCGCAGCGCCTGTCTCGGCTGCCATACGATCCAGGGCGTCTCGCCGGGAATCATCGGACCCAATCTCACGCACGTGGGCAGCAGGACGACGCTCGCCTCAGGGCTGTTTCCCAACGACTCGGCGCACCTCGCCAGCTGGATCGCGGATGCACCGTCGCTCAAGCCGGGCTCGCTCATGACGCGGATGCAGCCGCCGTTGACGGACGCCGACATCGCGGCGCTGGTCGCCTACCTCGAGAGCCTGCGATGAAGCGCTGGATCACGACCACCGATCACAAGCGGATCGGCCTGCTCTATTTCTGGACGGCGTTCTGCTTCTTCCTGATCGGCGGGCTCGAGGCGCTGCTGATCCGCCTCCAGCTGGCCCAGCCGAATGGCCACCTGGTGAGCGCCGAGACGTACAACCAGCTGTTCACGATGCACGGCACCACGATGGTCTTCCTCGCGCTGATGCCGCTCTCGGCGAGCTTCTTCAATTACATCGTGCCACTGCAGATCGGCGCGCGCGACGTCGCCTTCCCGCGGCTCAACGCCTTCAGCTACTGGGTGTTCCTGCTCGGCGGGCTGCTCCTGAACGCGAGCTGGCTCGTGGGACCGCTGTTCCAGGCGCCCCACTTGAACGTCGCGCCCGACGGCGGCTGGTTCGGGTATGCCAATCTCACCGAGCGCCAATTCTCGCCTGGGCCCAACATCGACTTCTGGCTGCTCGGCCTGCAGATCCTCGGGATCTCGTCGCTCGCGGCCGGGTTCAACTTCATCGTCACGATCCTGAACATGCGGGCGCCCGGCATGAAGATGCTGCGCGTGCCGGCGTTCAGCTGGATGACGCTGGTCACGCAGTTCCTCGTGATCACGGCGTTCCCCGTGATCACCGTCGGGCTCGTGTTCCTGATGTTCGACCGGTTCTTCGGCACCCACTTCTACGTCACCGCCGCGGGCGCTACGCCGCTCTTGTGGCAACATCTGTTCTGGCTGTTCGGCCATCCCGAGGTCTATATCCTCATCCTGCCCGCGATGGGGATCGTGTCTGAGGTGCTGCCGACCTTCGCCCGCAAGCCGTTGTTCGGCTACACGGTGGTCGTGTTCTCGGGCGTGCTGATCGGGTTCATGGGGTGGGGCGTATGGAGCCACCACATGTTTTCCGTCGGCCTCGGGCCGATCGCCGATTCCGTGTTCGCGGGCACGACGATGTTGATCGCGGTGCCTACGGGCGTGAAGATCTTTAACTGGATCGCGACGCTGTGGGGTGGCGATATCCGCGGCACTACCGCGCTCCACTTCGCCGTCGGCTTCATCGCGATGTTCATCATCGGCGGGCTATCGGGCGTCACGCACGCCTCGCCGCCCGCCGACCTGCAGCAGACCGACACGTACTACGTCGTGGCGCACATTCACTACGTGCTGTTCGGCGGCACCGTCCTGGGGCTGTTCGCCGGCATCTACTACTGGTGGCCCAAGATGACGGGCCGGCTGCTGAGCGAGCCGCTCGGCAAATGGCACTTCTGGCTGACGTTCCTCGGGATGAACGTGGCGTTCTTCCCGATGCACTTGATCGGCCTGCTGGGGATGCCGCGCCGCATTTACACCTACTCGCCGGACCTGGGCGTCAGCGCGTTGAACCTGGTGTCGACGGGCGGCGCGTTCCTGATCGCGGTCGCGATTTTCGTCTTCCTGGTGAACGTGCTGCGCACCCGGACGCACGGGCGGCCCGCCCCGAACGATCCGTGGGGCGGGGCCACGCTGGAATGGAGCATCCCGTCGCCGCCGCCGGTCTACAACTTCTCCGTCATCCCCACGGTCGCGAACCGGCTGCCGCGCTGGAAGACCGAGCACCACGAGCCGATGCGCGACCCGCCGGCCGTTCCGCCGGCCCCGATCCACGTCCCGGACGGTTCGTGGTGGCCGCTGGTCGCGGCGCTGGGACTGCCCGTCCTCGCACTCGCCCCGCTCACGCACACGCTGTGGCTCGCGTTTCTCGGAGCCGCGATCCTCCTGGTCGGCATCTACCGCTGGGCCTTCGAGCCCTTCGAGCTCTGAGCGATGACGCACGCCGCGGCCACCCATCACACCAGTATGGGGCTCGACAGCCGGAAGATGGCGTTCTGGGCGTTCATCGGCTCGGAGTGCCTGCTGTTCACGTCGCTCATCTCGACCTACCTCGTCTACAAGGGCAGGAGCGTGGTGGGCCCCTCGCCGCACGAGATCCTGAACATTCCCTTCACGTCGGTCAGCACCTTCGACCTGTTGATGTCGAGCCTCATGATGGTGCTGGCGCTGGCCGCCGTGCAGCGGGGCGATATGAAGTGGGGGAAGATCTGGCTGTTCGCGACGGCGCTGCTCGGGCTCGTGTTCCTCGGCGGGCAGGTGATCGAGTTCACCGAGTTCGTGCACAAGGGGCTCACCCTCCAGACCAACCTGTTCGGCTGCACGTTCTTCGTGCTGACCGGGACGCACGGCGCGCACGTGACCGTGGGCGTCCTCTGGCTGCTCACGCTGTGGGTGCGGGCGCTGCAGGGGAAGCTCGGGCCGGGGCAGGCCCTCACGGTCGAGATCACCGGGCTGTACTGGCACTTCGTGGACGTGGTCTGGATCGTCATCTTCACGGTGGTTTATCTGATTCAATAGACGGAGGGACGGCGATGGCGGAAGGCGATCACCCGAACGAGCAGGCGCACCCCAGCGCCGAGACCTATCTGCGCGTCGCGGCAGCGCTGGTGGTGCTCACGGTGTTGGAGGTCGGGGTCTTCTATGTGCCCGCGTTTCATCCGGTGCTGGTGCCGACGCTGCTGGTGTTGTCGGCGCTCAAGTTTTCACTCGTGGTGCTGTTCTATATGCACCTCAAGATGGACAGCCCGTTCTTCTCGTTCCTGTTCGGCGCCCCGCTCCTCCTGGCGACCGGCGTGCTCGTGGCGCTGCTGCTCCTGTTCTTCGGAACGCTGACGCTGCGGGGAGCCGCGGGCGGGGGGTGACCGTGGCGCCGTGGCAGCGCTGGGATCTCCATCCGAGCGTCGTGATCGGGCTCGTCCTCCTGGGCGGGCTCTATGTGTTTCTGGGCGGGGTGGCGGCGCCGCGGCGGCGGGTCGCGTCGTTCGTCGGCGCGCTCGGTGTCGCGTTCCTCGCGCTCGATGGCCCGCTGCATAACCTCTCGGACAACTACCTCTTCAGCGCTCACATGGCGCAGCACCTCGTGCTGACTCTGCTGTTCCCGCCGCTGTTGCTCTACGGCACGCCGGCGTGGGTCGTGCGACCGCTGATCCGGCCGCGCTGGCTGTTCCGGGTCGCGGCCGTACTCACCCGCCCGCTCCCCGCCGCCGTAATCTTCTCGACGCCGATCACTCTGTGGCACTTCCCGGGGTTCTACGAGGCTGCGCTCCGCCACCACCCGCTGCACATCGTGCAGCACCTGGTGTTCATCGCCACCGCGGTGCTCATGTGGTGGCCGGTGCTGTCACCCGTCCCTGAGCTGCCGCGCGCGAGCTACCTCACGCAGCTCCTCTATCTCTTCCTGCTCGGCCTGCCGATGTCGCTCGTCGGGGCGCTGATCACGCTGTCGGAGCAGGTGCTGTACCCGTTCTACACGCGCGCACCGCGGGTCTGGGAGCTGGCCCCGCTCGCCGACCAGCAGCTGGGCGGGCTCCTGATGTGGGTGGTGGGGACGCTGGTGCTGTGGGCGGCGGCGACGGTGGTGTGGTTCCGGTGGAGCGCCCGGGAAGAATCCAGCGACGTGGAGCGAGCGGTGCCGCTGGAGGCCTATGGCAGTGCGGAGCGCGGAGTGCGGAGTGCGGAGTAGAGGGAGCGCGCCTCGAGTCCGAAGGCCTCCTTATCAGATGCTTGCCCTTCAACTCCGCATTCCGCACTCCGCATTCCGCACTATTCTCCTTCTTCCGTCTCCCCTAGGGGATGCAGCCGGAGGGCCTCTTTGATCTTGGGGTGTTCCCGCCACAGGTAGTAGCCCATACCGGAGGCCGCGATGGCGTTGCCGATCGCGACGTTCCACCACGCGAGCGAGCCGAGCAGCGGCTGGGCGAGGATCGCGACGGTCACATAGAACCCGAATTCGAAGATCGCGAAGAACACGACCACGAGGTACAAGGTGGGCGGCGCGACCTCCACCTCGGCGGCGAGCACGGCGGCGATCGTGCCGACGATGAGGAACGCGCTCACGTGGATCATGGTGTAGCCGATGATGCGGGAGTACTCGATGACGACCAGGGCGGGGTCGTGCACTCCCCAGAAAACGGCCGAGCCGAGCATGGCGGGAGTGAAGAAGGGCCGTCCCGCGATCGTGTCGACAATAAGGAACCAGAGCGCCACCGCCCCGGCACCGATCAGCCCCGCGATGAACCCCTCGCGCAGGATCCGCGTCAACTGCATGCTCGCTCCCGGGATCGGTCGGGTTCCAATATAGCGCGACCGATAGTGTCAGCTAGATTGGGGCGACCCGACCTCTCGAGATGCGCATGATGCGGCTCTCCCGTTCCGTGATTTACCCGTTGGCCCTGCTCGTCGGTTCCTTGCTCGTGGTCGCCGCGGCGGTGGCGCATCCGGATCTCCAGGGCGACGGCGCGGCGCAGCTCACGCTGATCGCCCAGTGCGCGGCGTGGCGGGCGATCCACTGGGCGTTCCTGTTCGGTTTCACGCTCGCGCTTACGGGGCTCGTCGGTCTCGTCGGGATGCATGTCGGCACCCCGGGGGAGGGCGCGGCGCGGGCGGGCGTGCTCGTGGGGATCTTCGCGTACGGCATGTGGGCGGTGCTGGTCGCGTTCATGGTAGGGGCGGGGGGGACGCTCGCGCTGAGCTATGTCGCAGCCGAGCCCGGCCTCGCTGCGACGCACGCGGTGTTCCTGTACGACATGCTGCACCCCTTCGCGCTCGCGGCCCAGCGGACAGCGGCGTTCGCGCTCGGCATCTCGACCTATCTGTTCGGCTGGGCGGTGATCAACGGGAAGGTGTTGCCGCGTCGGCTCGGAGCCGGGGGCGTGGCGAGCGGCCTCGTCGCGATCGGGTTGGCGCTCGCGTTCCCGGAACGCGCCAAGGCCGACGAGGCGGCCTTCGTGCTGCCCGTGCTGTGGCAAGTGGTGACGGGTGCGGTACTGCTGCGAGGCCGGCCGTCTGCGTCGCACGTGTAGCGACGACGCAACAGCGGCATCGTAGTCGCGCCTTGCCGTGGCAGCGTCGCACGCCGCGTTGCCATTGCGCCGACTGGCGTCGGCCGGCAGGTTCAGTGCAGCGACCCGCTCGCTGGAGCAGGTGTGATGAAGCAGACGAAGGAAAGGTGTTGCTTCGCCACGGTGGCCGTGGGATTCGCCGCATTCTTGGCCCTCCAGCAGCAGGGTCAAGCGGTCCGCATCGACGCCGACGACATCGGGGGCGTGGTCACCGGTCCGAATGGGCCGGAAGCGGGCGTCTGGGTAATCGCCGAGACCACTGACCTGCCCACGAAGTTCGTGAGAATCGTCGTCACCGACGAACAGGGGCGCTACGTCATCCCCGACCTCCCCAAGGCGACCTATCGCGTGTGGACGCGCGGCTACGGACTGGTGGATTCCCCGCAAGCTCAAGCTGCCCCCGGAGCGATGCTCAACCTCACCGCCGTGGTGGCGCCCAATCCGCGGGCGGCGGCGGAGTACTACCCGGCCGGCTACTGGTTTTCCCTGATGCGCGTGCCGGCGAAGAGTGAGTTCGGATCGACCGGGGCCGACGGGAACGGCATGGCGCCCAACGTGAAGAGCCAGGCCGAGTGGATCAGGATTCTCAAGTCGGGCGGCTGTTGGGCGTGTCATCAGCTGGGCAGCAAGGGGACGCGGGAAATACCCCAGGCCCTGGGCACGTTCGAGTCGTCGACGGCAGCGTGGCTGCGGCGGCTGCAATCGGGACAGGCAGGGAGCCAGATGATCGGCACCTTGAGCCAGCTCGGGGCCAAGCGCGCGCTGGCGATGTTCGCGGACTGGACCGATCGCATTGCCGCCGGTGCCGTGCCGCCGACACCTCCCCGGCCGCAGGGCGTCGAGCGCAACGTGGTCATCACCGAGTGGGACTGGGCCGACCCGAAGGCATATCTTCACGACGAAGTCTCGACCGACCGGCGGAATCCCAAGATCAATGCGAACGGCTCGATCTACGGGTCGCTCGAGTTGAGCGCCGATTACCTGCCGGTCCTGGATCCGGTGCGTAACACCACGAGCCGGGTTCCGCTTACGGTGCGCGATCCCAACACCCAGCCGGCCGCGGGAGCGCCGACGCAGCCGTCACCCTATTGGGGCAGTGAGGTCCTCTGGACCAGTAAGAACAACGTGCACAATCCCATGTTCGACGAGCGGGGCCGGGTCTGGCTCACTTCCACGGTGCGCCCGCCCGACAACCCCGACTTCTGCAAAGCAGGGTCGAGTCATCCGTCGGCGCAGTTGTTCCCGCTCGCCAGGGCCGGCCGCCACCTCGCGGTGTACGACCCCCAGACCCGGAAGCTCACGCACATCAGCACCTGCTTCAGCACACACCACTTGATGTTCGCCGACGACGCCAACCGCACGCTCTGGACCTCGGGGGGCGGCCCGGTCGTGGGCTGGTTGAACACGAGGATGTTCGATGCGACCGGCGATGAGGAGCAATCGCAGGGCTGGACCGCGCTCATTCTCGACACGAACGGCAACGGGAAGCGGGATGCGTACGTGGAGCCCGACCAGCCGGTCGATCCAACCAAGGACAAGCGGATCGGTGCCGGTTTCTACGCCGTGGCGCCGGCCCCGGACGGCTCGGTGTGGGGAACGGCGCTGGGCTTCCCGGGCGCGGTCGTGCGACTGAATCCGGGATCCAACCCGCCGGCAACGGCGCTCGCGGAATTGTACGAGCTGCCGCTGGACCGGTCGGGAGCGCCGGTCGCCGGGTTCTCGCCGCGCGGCGGAGACGTGGACCGGAACGGTGTCTACTGGACGGCGCTCGCGAGCGGACACCTCGGGAGCTTCGACCGGCGTAAATGCCGGGGACCGCTGAACGGACCCAGCGCGACGGGGCAGCACTGTCCTGAGGGGTGGACGTTTTATCCGGAGCCGTTACCGCAGCTCTCCGGGGTGACGGACCCAGGCAGCGCCGAAGCCAGCTACTACACCTGGGTCGATCAATTCGGCGTGCTCGGCTTGGACAACAACGTGCCGATCAACACCGGTAACGGGTCTGAAGGGCTGCTGGTCTTCAAGGACGGGAAGTGGGTCGTGCTCCGGGTCCCCTATCCGCTGGGGTTCTACACCAAGTGGCTGGACGGCCGGATCGACGATCCGAACGCGGGTTGGAAGGGGAGGGGCCTGTGGGCCACTGTGAGCACGCGGGCGCCCTTTCACATGGAAGGCGGCAAGGGCACGACGAGCAAGGTGCTCAAGTTCCAGCTCCGCCCCGACCCGCTCGCTAAGTAAGACTGGAATCGACTTCGCAACGGGACAGGCGATCCGGTAGGATTCGGTGAGTGTAGGGGCGCAGCACGCTGCGCCCCTACACGGTGCACCTGCTTAGCGCGCCCGCAGCCGCACGATGCGGCTGCTCCAGCCGTTGGACGACGGGTCGCCCGTGCGCGACATCACCTGCAGCGTGACGATATCGCCGGACTTCACTTTCCGGAGCGCTTCGCGCAACGCGGCCCGCGTCCGGGTCGGGGTGCCGTTCACAGACACGATGATGTCCGGCCCGCCATCGTCCGCACTGAACAGCCGCCCGTACGCCGGTCCATCGGGCGCTGCCGCGGTGACCACCAGCCCGCCGCCCGCTTGCGCGAATACCGCGCTGAGCCGGGTATCCTGGCGATCGTCCTGTGAGAGCGGCTCCACCGAGATGCCCAGCGTCTCCTCTTTCGCGGAGGCGTCGCCCTTCGGCCGCCCACCGTTCGTCGAGGCGACCTCGGTGTCCGAGTCGCTCGGGGCGCGCGCCAGGCGCACCGCGAACGTCTTCTTCTCGCCGCCCTGCCGCAGCACCGTCACGTCGACGGTCTCCCCGGGCTTCTTGAAGCCCACCTTCTGCTGCAACTGGGGCGTGTTGTCGATCGGCTGCCCGTCGAGCGCCACGATCACGTCGCCCGGCTGCAGGCCCGCGTCTTTCGCGGGCGACGGCCCGGGGCTGAAGCTCTCCACCAGCACGCCACGGATCTGCTTCAGGCCGACGGCCTCGGCGTCTTCCTGCCCCGCGTCGTTGATCCGGATCCCCATGACGGCGCGCTCGACGTGGCCCGTCTTCACGAGCTGCTCCATCACGGTGCGGGCGAGGTTGATCGGGATCGCGAAGCCATAGCCCGCGTAGTAGCCGGTCTCGCTCGCAATGGCCGAGTTGATGCCGATCACTTGGCCCTGGATGTTCACGAGTGGGCCGCCCGAGTTGCCGGGGTTGATGGCCGCGTCGGTCTGGATGAAGTCCTGGATGCCGTAGCTCGGGCGCGGTAGTCCGTTGAGCAATCGCCCCTTCGCACTGATGATGCCGGCGGTCACGGTGAAGGCGAAGGCCTCGCCCAGCGGGTTCCCGACCGCGAGCGCCCACTCCCCCACCCGGGTCGAGTCGGAGTTACCGAAGCCGACCGTCGGGAGGTTGCGGGCGTCGATCCGGATCACGGCCACGTCGGTGTTGGGGTCCGTACCCACGACCTTGGCGGTGAACTCCCGCTTGTCGTACAGCTTCACCGTCACCCGATCGGCCCCGGCGACGACGTGTAGCCGTCGGGCGAGACGATGAACCCCGAGCCCGACCCCTGCTCGACCTGCGGGCGGCGCCGCATCTGCGGGAAGACGTCCTCGAATCCGGGCGGCAGCCGCTGGCTCTCGCCGCGCTCCACGTGCTGCGACTTGACGAACACGACCGCGGGCTTGACATGCTCCGCCACCGCGACGAACGCATTGCCGATATCGCTGGCGGGCTTGGCGGCGGGGATCTGGAACTGCGTTCCCGCCGCCTGGGCCGCAGGCACGAATTCCGGCGCGCCCCCCTGCTTCGGCACACCGAGCGTGGACGCGAACGCCAACCCGAACACGAATGCGAGGGCCACCAGGGCCCCGAACTTGAGCCAGTCCCGCGTACGTACCGCCATCGTTCAATCTCGTTTCTGTAAAAGGGTGTACCGTCGTTTATTTCTTCTTGTCGTCATCCACGATCTCGTAGTCGGCGTCGACGACGTTGTCCTTCTTCTCGGCCGCGGGCTCCGCCGGACCAGTTCCGGGCGGCGGCTCCGCGCCAGGGCTGCCGGCGCCGCGCTGCGCGGCATAGAGCGACGCGCCGGCAGCGGAGTACGCCTGCTGCAGCTCATCCAACGCCCGGGAGATCTCGTCTGCGCTCCCTGAGCGGAGGGCCTGTTTCGCCCCCTCGACCGCCTTGTCGAGCCGGGACTTAAGCGAGGCGTCGAGCTTCTCGACCCACTCTTTCGAGTTCTTCTCCACCTCGTACACCATCGTGTCGAGGCGGTTACGCCGCTCGATCTCCTCACGCCGCCGCTTGTCCTCGGCCGCGTGGGCCTCCGCATCCTTGACCATCTTGTCGATGTCTTTGTCACCCAGTCCGGAGGAGGCCTCGATCCGGATCTTCTGCTCCTTGCCCGTGGCCTTGTCCTTGGCGGAGACGTGCAAGATGCCGTTCGCATCGATATCGAACGTGACCTCGATCTGCGGCACGCCCCGCGGGGCCGGCGGAATCCCGGTCAGCTGAAACTTGCCGATCGTGCGGTTGTCGAGCGCCATCTGGCGCTCGCCCTGCAGCACATGGATCTCGACCGTCGTCTGGTTGTCTTCGGCGGTCGAGAAGATCTCCGACTTCTTGGTCGGGATCGTCGTGTTCCGCGGGATGAGAACGGTCGTGACCCCCCCCAGGGTTTCAATACCCAAGGACAACGGTGTTACGTCGAGCAGGAGCACGTCCTTCACTTCGCCCGCGAGCACGCCGCCCTGGATCGCCGCCCCGATCGCTACCACCTCGTCGGGGTTCACGCCTTTGTGCGGCTCCTTGCCGAAGAAGCCCTTTACGATCTCCTGGACCTTCGGCATCCGGGTCTGGCCGCCGACCAGGATCACTTCGTCGATGTCCGAGGGCTTGAGCCCGGCGTCCTTGAGCGCCTGCTCCATCGGCGGAATGGTCCGCTTCACGAGGTCGTCGACGAGCTGCTCGAGCTTCGCCCGCGTGAGTGTGATGTTCAGGTGCTTGGGCCCCGACTGATCCGCCGTGATGAAGGGCAGGTTGATCTCCGTCTGCATCACGGTCGACAGCTCCATCTTCGCCTTCTCGGCGGCTTCCTTGAGCCGCTGCAACGCCATCGGGTCCTTGGACAGGTCGATCCCCTGATCGCGCTTGAACTCGGCCACCAGCCACTCGATGATGCGCGAGTCGAAGTCGTCGCCGCCCAGATGCGTGTCGCCGTTGGTCGACTTCACCTCGAACACGCCCTCGGCGAGCTCGAGGACCGAGATGTCGTACGTGCCGCCGCCCAGGTCGTAGACCGCGACCTTCTCTTCCTTCTTCTTGTCGAGGCCGTACGCCAGCGCCGACGCCGTCGGCTCGTTGATGATGCGCACGACGTCGAGCCCGGCGATCTTGCCGGCATCCTTGGTGGCTTGGCGCTGCGAATCGTTGAAATAGGCGGGGACCGTGATCACCGCCTTTTCGACCTTGTACCCGAGGTAGTCCTCCGCCGTCTGCTTCATCTTCTGGAGGATCATGGCCGAGATCTCGGGGGGCGTGTAGCGCTTGCCCTGGATCTCGACCGAGGCGAGACCGTTCGACCCCTCCACGACCTTGTACGGCACCCGCTTCGTCTCCTCCACCACTTCGCTCATCCGCCGCCCCATGAAGCGCTTGATCGAGAACACGGTATTCTGCGGGTTGGTCACGGCCTGGCGCTTCGCTACCTGGCCGACGAGTCGCTCGCCATCCTTCGTGAACCCGACCACGGACGGCGTGAGGCGCCCGCCTTCGGCGTTGGGGATGACGACAGGATCGCCGCCCTCCATCACCGCCACCACCGAGTTGGTGGTCCCGAGGTCGATCCCGATGATTTTCTCAGCCATGACGAGCACTCCTTAGCATGAGGGTGATGCCTACACACAGTCGCTCGTCGCAGTGGCAAACCGCGTGCCTTCGAAAGATGCCAAAAAGGCAGGCGAAAGGCTATCTTTACGGCCGTGTTTCCCTACAAAGATGAGAACCCCGCCGAGCTCGCGCCGGTCATTACAGTGGCTATCATCGCCCTCAACGTGGTGACCTGGCTGTTCGTCCAGGGGGCTGGTGGCGGTGAGGCCCTGGCGCGCTCCGTTTGCCAGCTTGGCCTCATCCCCGCGGAGGTGCTGCGCTCCGCTCCGGCCGGCACGTCGGTGCCGCTCGGCCCCGACCTGCGCTGCGTGCTCACCGCCGATCCGCATTGGTGGACGGTGCTCACCTCGATGTTCATGCACGGCGGCTGGTTCCACCTGCTCGGCAACATGTGGTTCCTGTGGGTGTTCGGGAACAACATCGAGGATTCGATGGGGCATGCCCGATTCGTCGTGTTCTACCTGCTGTGTGGGGTGGCGGCCGCGGCGGCGCAGGTGCTGGCGGGCCCGAACTCGGTGGTGCCGATGGTCGGCGCCTCGGGCGCAATCAGCGGCGTGATGGGCGCCTACGTCTTGTTGTACCCGCGCGTACGGGTGCACACGCTCGTGACCCTGGGGTTTTTCGTGACGACCGTCGCGCTGCCGGCGTACGTGATGCTGGGCTATTGGTTCCTGCTCCAGCTCCTGATGGGCGCGGTGGGCTCGCTGTCGCGCGTCGAAGGAGGCGTGGCCGTCTGGGCTCACGTGGGCGGGTTCGTCGCCGGCATGCTGGCGATCCACCTGTTCGCGAACCGGGAATACCTCGACCGCCGCCGCGAGGGCCGGGGCTGGGGCGGCTATCCTTCCGCGTGATGTTTGATGGTTTTTCCCTCCACCACGAAGACCACGTCTTCGGCGATGTTGGTGGCGAGGTCCGCCACGCGCTCGAGGTTGCGGCTCACGAGGACCAACTCCAGGGCCGCGCCGATGATGTGCGGATCCTCCATCATGTGAGTGAGGAGGATGCGGAACACCGAGCGGTTCAGCGCGTCGACCGAGTCGTCGCGGCGGCAGATGTCCCGGCCCAGCGCCGGGTCCCCCCGGACGAATGCGTCCAGGGCGCCTGAGAGCATTCCGCGGGCCTGCCGCGCCATCTCGACGAGCTCCGGCTCCGGGGCGACCAGACGCGCCGCGAGCAGACGTTCGGCGCACTGCGCGATGTTGACCGCATGATCGCCCACGCGCTCGAGGTCGTTCGCGATCTTCATCGCAGCGAGCAGGAGCCGCAGGTCCCGGGCCATGGGCTGTTGCGTGGCGAGCAGGTCCACCACGGTTTCCTCGATCTCCATCTCGAGAGTGTCGAGGATGCCGTCGCCCGCGATCACCTGGGCCGCAAGGGCACCGTCCCGCTTGAGCACGGCGTCCAAGGCCGTTCCGAGCGCGACCTGGGCGTCGGCCGACATGGTGAGGAGCTTCGACTTGAGCCCCGAGAGCTCGTCGTGGAAATGGCGGTGAACCCCGGGCCGCGGCCCCGGGGTCAGCCCACCCTGGTCGGGCGTCCCGTTCATCCGAACCTCCCGGTGATGTAGGCCTCGGTTCGCTCGTCCGACGGCCTGGTGAAGACCTGTTTGGTATCGCCGAATTCGATCAGGCGACCGAGGTAGAAGAATCCCGTGAAGTCGGAGACCCGGGACGCCTGCTGCATGTTGTGGGTCACGATCACGATGCTGTAAGATCGCTTGAGCTCGACCATGAGCTCTTCGATGCGCTGCGTCGCGGCCGGATCGAGCGCCGAGCACGGCTCGTCCATGAGCAGCACTTCGGGCTCGTTCGCGAGCGCGCGGGCGATGCAGAGCCGCTGCTGCTGCCCGCCGGACAGGCTCGTCCCGGGCGCCTCCAGGCGGTCCTTGACCTCGTCCCACAACGCCGCTTGGCGCAGCGCGCGCTCGACGCGGTCCGTGATGTCACGCTCGGCGCAGAGGGCATTGATCCGGGGCCCGTAGGCCACGTTGTCGAAGATGGACTTGGGGAACGGGTTGGGCTGCTGGAACACCATGCCGACGAGCTGGCGTAGCGCCACCGGATCGGTCCCCCGAGAGAACACGGAGACGCCTTCGAGCAGGATGTCCCCCGTGTGACGGGTGCGGGGGATCAGCTCGTTCAGCCGGTTGATCGAGCGCAGGAAGGTGCTCTTGCCGCAACCCGACGGTCCGATCAGCGCCGTCACGGCCTGGCGCGGGATGGTGAACGTTAGATCGAACAGCGCCTGGGCGTCGCCATACCAGAAGCTGTACGTGCGCACATCCAGAATCGGCGTGGCGAACGGGGTCGGCCGAGTGGCGGTACGCGGCGCCTGGGGGCGCTCCTCTTGCAAGGGCGAGACGGCCACGGTCATCCGAACCTCCCGGTGATGTAGGCTTCGGTCCGTTCTTGCGCCGGTCTGGTGAACAGCACCTCGGTGCGCCCGACCTCGATGAGATCGCCGAGGTAGAAGAACGCGGTGTAGTCCGACACGCGGGCTGCCTGCTGCATGTTGTGGGTGACGATCACGATGGTGTAGAGGCGCTTGAGCTCGTGGCACAGCTCTTCGATGTGCTGCGTGCCGGCAGGATCGAGCGACGCCGTGGGCTCGTCGAGCAGCAACACTTCCGGCTGGGGCGCGAGCGCCCGGGCGATGCAGAGGCGCTGCTGCTGGCCCCCGGACAGCGCCAGGGCGCTGTGGCGCAGGCGATCCTTCGTTTCGTCCCACAGCGCCGCCTGGCGCAGCGCCCGCTCGACCACCGCATCGAGCTCCCGCCGGCTCCGGTGCCCGTTCACCCGCAGCCCCGCGGCGACGTTGTCGTAGATCGACATGGTGGGAAACGGCGTGGGGCGCTGAAACACCATCCCGATCCGGCGGCGCAGCTGCACGGGATCGAGGCCGTCGTCGTAGATGTCGGCCCCGTCGAGCAGGACGCGACCCGTAACCCAGCCGCCTTCGGACAGCTCGTGCATGCGGTTCAGGCAGCGCAGGAACGTGCTCTTGCCGCACCCGGAGGGGCCGATCACGGCGCTCACCGTGTGCGCGGGGAAGAGGATGGAGACATCCTTCACGACCGCACGGCGCCCATACAGGGCGGTGAGGCGCAGGGTCTCGAGCCGCAGCCGGGCGTCAGCGGGCGGTGCCATGACGTTGGCGAATGGCCCAGCGGGCCGCGACGCCGAGCAGGAGCACGAGTCCCATGAGCACGAGCGCTGCCGCCCAGGCGAGCCGATGCCACTCGTCGAACGGCCCGGTCGCATAGGTGAAGATCTGGAGCGACAGCGTCTGCATCGGCTGCAGGATGCTGGTGCTGAAGTTCAGGTTGCCGAGCGCGGTGAACAGCAGCGGCGCGGTCTCGCCCGCGATGCGCGCGACGCCGACGAGGCAGCCGGTGACGATGCCGGCCAGGGCGGTGCGCGCCACGATACGGAGCGACGTGCGCCAGCGCGGGTAACCGAGGGCGAGGGCCGCCTCGCGCAGCGAGTGCGGCACGAGTCGGACCATCTCTTCCGTGGTGCGGGCGATCATCGGGACCATCAGGATGGCGAGCGACACTCCGCCGGCGAGGGCCGAGAAGTGCCAGGGTCGCACCAGCCACGTCCAGGCGAAGATCCCGATCACGATCGAAGGCGTGCCGTTCATGACGTCCGCGACGAAGCGGACCACCCACGCTAGCCGGCCGGAGCCGTACTCGGCGAGGTACAGCCCGGTCCCGATGCCCACGGGGAGGCCGATCAGAGCCGCGAGCCCGACGATGATCAGTGTGCCCACGATCGCGTTGGCGACGCCCCCCCCCGACTGCCCAGCCGGGACGGGGTTTTGTGTGAAGAAATTCCAGTCGAGCGAGGAGGCGCCTTTCGCGATCAGATCGCCTAGGATCAACAGGAGCGAGACGACAGCGAGGAACGAGAGCAGAGCTACCAGGCCCGTCATAAGGCCGCTCGTGAGGTGGCGCCGCAGGCCGCGCGCGGTCACAGCGCGCGGCTCCCGACCGCCGTCCCGCGCGCGACGCTCCAGATCAGGACGCGAGCGAGCGCGTTGACGACCACCGTGACGACGAACAGGATGAGCCCGACCTCGAACAGCGCCGAGAGGTAAATGTCCGTCGTGGCCTCGCTGAATTCGTTGGCGAGCGCGGCGGCCATCGTGTAGGCGGGTTGCAGCACGGACAGGCCGATGTCGTGGCGATTCCCGATCACCATCGTCACCGCCATCGTCTCGCCGAGGGCGCGGCCGAGCCCGAGGATGACGGCGCCGATCAGCCCCGCCCGCCCGTACGGTACTACCGCGGTCCAGACCGCCTCCCAGCGGGTGGCGCCCATGCCGAGCGCGGCCTCGCGCTGGCTCGCCGGCACGGCGAGCAGCACCTCGCGCGCCACGGCTGCGATGTAGGGCACGATCATGATCGCGAGAATGATCGCGCCCGCGAGCAGCGAGCTGCCGTAGAACACGCCGCTGAACAGGGGCGTCCACCCCAGCGTCGCGCGGAGCGGGGGAACCACCCAGGTGCGCAGGAACGGGATCAGGACGAAGACGCCCCACAGACCGTAGACCACGCTCGGAATCGCGGCCAGGAGCTCGACGAGGAACGCGATCGGCTGCCGGATCCACTTGGGCGCGAACTCGCTGATGTAGATCGCCACGCCGAGCGCGAGCGGGACGGCGAGGCAGAGCGCGAGCAGCGACGATGCCAGCGTGCCAAAGATCATCGGCGCGGCGCCAAACACCCCCGCCACAGGATCCCACACCGAGCTCCACACGAAGGGCAGCCCGAACTGCTTGATCGCGGGCCAGGCGCTGACCACGAGCTCGGCGAGCAGCGTGAACAGCAGCAACGGCAAGACGAGGGCGAGCGCGGTGAGCGCGCCGCGATACAACCGGTCGCCGACATTCGCCCCGCGCAGCGTCCGCCACCCCGGGCGCGGGCTCGGCGCTTCGACGGCGCCGGGGGTCGCGAGGGGATCGATCGGGAGCGTCGTCATGCCGCGGGAAACGTATGCGACGTCTGTCACGGATCTGTAACAGCCGGGCATGGATCCAAAAAACCCCCCCGCAGGCGCATTCCGCCGTGCGGGGGGGTAAAGACGGCAGCCGGAAGGAGGGTTACCGGGCTGCGGTGGTCCAGACCGACTTGCCGCCGGCCGTAATCGTCTTGAGCCGGGCCTCGATCCAGGGCCGCAGCTGCTGGGGCAGGGGGGCGTAGCCGAGCGGCTCAGCTTTGGCTTGGCCTTCGGTCTCCGCCCACCACACGAACCTGACGAGCGCGCCGGCCTTCGCGGCGTCGTCGTACTGCTTGTGGAGCAGGAACCAGGTAAAGCTGGCGATGGGATACGCCTTGTCGCCGTCCGGGTTGGTGATCGACACCCGGAAATCGGTCCCGGGACCCATGGCGCTCATCGCGCCCGCGGCCGCCGCGGTGATGCTCTCGAGCGTGGGGGCGATGAACTTGCCGGCCTTATTGCGGACGCTGCCCGCCGGGAGCTTGTTGATCATGGCGTAGCCGAGCTCGACGTATCCGATCGCGCCGGGGGTCTGCTTGACAGTGGCGGTCACGCCCTCGTTGCCCTTCCCCCCGAGCCCGACCGGCCAGTTCACCGCTGTGCCGCGGCCCACCTTCTGCTCCCACTCCGGACTGATCTTCGACAGGTAGTCCGTCCAGATGAAGCTGGTCCCGGACCCGTCGGAGCGATGCACCACGACGACATCCTGGTCCGGCAGCTTCACGCCGGGATTCACGGCAGCCAGGCGCGCATCGCTCCACTTCGTGATCTTGCCGAGGAAAATGTCGGCCAGCACGTCGGACGTGAAGCGGAGCGTTTCCTTGACCTCGGGCAGGTTGTACGTCGGCACGTCGCCGCCGAGCACGGTCGGGATGTGGAGCACGTTGCCGTTGATCGCGGTGATGGCCGAATCTTTCATCGGCGCATCGGTCGCGCCGAAGTCGACGGTGCCGTCGGAGAACTGGCGGATGCCGCCGCCCGACCCGATGGACTGATAGTTCAACTGGACGTCGGGGTGGGCCTTGTTGTACCTCAGCATCCAGTCCTGATAGATGATATTGGGAAACGTCGCCCCGGCGCCGTTCAGCTTCACCTGGGCGGCCGTGGGAGCGGCGAGCGACAGGGCGGCGCAGGCGAGCAGAGCAAGCTTCGTGTGCTTCATGGGTCGGTATCCCCTTGCTTAGAACGTGAACTGCATCTGGAAGAGCCCCCGCGACCGCACAGCGTCCTGCAGCGGCGTCGGAGTACCTTGGTACGACAGGTTGTCGACGTCGGCGAGCACGCGCAGGTTGGGCGAGACCTGGTACGACAGTCCGCCGATGATCCGGGTCTGACGGTCGCCGCTCGCACTCGTGTTCGGATCAAGGACATCCACTCGGGCGATCAGCGCGGCGCTGCTCTTCGGGATATGGTAGACGCCAAAGCCGCTCATGACTCGGCCGGTCACGTTGGCGGCTGCGGCGGGGACGGTGTCCTTCGTCGACGCGAACTCGCCCGCGAGCGTGAACTCCTTGGTCCGGTACGACAGCATGCCGAGGAAGCGGTTGCGGTCGCCGCCACCGTTGTACTTGCCGAGGCCTGCGTAGCCGGTGATCCGGAGACCGCCCACCCGGCTGTTATCGTCGGTGTCGAGCAGTCGGACGGAGACGCGTGCTTGAACGTCCTTGCGCTTGTCCCCGGTGCCGCCGCTATAACCTTCACCGTTCACCACCGTGAGCTGGCCGTTCACCAGATCGTCCTTCCATTTTCCGTCAATGCCGGCGCCGAAGTCCGCGGCCGTGGCGTAGCCGTTGCGGTCGAGCGCCATCGATCCCTGCATGCGGTAGTCCCACAGCGCCTCTTCCCAGTCGAGCAAGGGCGTGTGCAGCAGGCCCAACTTGTACGTGAGGGCGCTGCCGGTCGGCGTCCACGCGACGAACGCGTACTTGAGTCGGAGCATCTGGTTCCCTGTGCCCGTCGGCTGGAGGTCCGCTGTGACGCGCGTCTGGACGCCCCCTGAGAACCTGCCGATCACGTTGATATAGGCGCGCTGGATGGAGAACTGGTTCTGGTGGCCCGCTCCCAGGCTGTCCTTCAGCTGGTAGAGGAACTGTCCATACACGACACCGCCCACGGTCACCTGGGGTGCCGGTGGTGCAGCTTGCGGTGCCTGCGCCGCGAGTGCGGCGGTGCTCGTCGCGACGGCGGCGACGGTCACCCCGAGCGCCCGACGATAGGAGAACGTCATGGGCTGTTTCCCCTCCTTGGGGGGTTGAGTTGAAAGCTGCGCTGTGGTCTCAATGCAACGACGATGAAACGAACGCCGACGCGTCACGGGCCGGTCGGTCGAATGTAACGGCTCGGTAACGGCGGCTGCGAGTGTGAGTGCGACGCGCTCAGTGGCGTTGCTGGGGCTCCGCCGCGCTGTGCCGCGTGCGGGCGCGCGCGGGGCGGGCGCGCGTGCGGCGGGGCGGCGGCAGGCGCGGGGGAGGCACGACGACCGCGACGAGGTCGTCGGCGAAGGCGCGCAAATCCTCCGTGAGCGTCGCCAGCGGCTCCCCCGTCCACTCCGCGTCGAGGCGCCGCAGCAGCTCGTCCTGGAATCGGCCTGCGAACCGAGCCAGGGCGAGCAACCCGGCGCTCGCAGGCCGCGGTCCCGTCCGCGTGCCGGGCCCGCGCGCCGGGGCGCCGGCGAGCGCCGCCGCGTGCAGGCGACGGGCTCGCTCGGCGGCGGCCTCGGCGACCGCCACTCCGAGCTCGCCCAGCAGGACCTGGAGGTCGTGCAGCTCGCCGAGCACGTTCTGGAGCCGCTTGAGGGGCTCGACGAGCGCGCCCGCCCGTGGGCGCTCGGCAGCGATGGGCTCGAGCAGGTAGCGCAGCCGCTTCACGGCGATGCGCGCGGCGTGGACGGCGTCTGGATCACGGGTGGAGCGGGCGCTCTCGAGCTCCTGGTCGAGCGCCGCCACGTGCTCGCGGATCAGCCGGCTGGTGGCCGCCGCGAATGACGGTTCAGCCTGGCTCGCATCGAGTAGCGTCGCGTTGAGCCCGCGCCGCACGCGGCGCTCGATCTGGCGAAACTCCGGCGGGATCTCCCGGCGGATGTCCGTGTAAGCCCGGTCCTGCTGGTCTTCGAGCCTGGTCAGGAGCCACGGCAGGCCAGGCCCCGCGCGTCGGCCCAGCTCGGGGCGGTGACTCCGCACCCAGGCGAGTTGGACTTCCGCGTCGCGCCCGGCGCTGGTGGCGCGTGTGACGTCGCGCAGCCGGCGCTGCAATTTCTTCGCCACCGCACGCCCGAGCTCCCGCCTGAAGCTGCGCAGCAGGGTACGCAGCCGCCGCGACGCCACGCGGAAATCGTGCAGCGCCTCGGCGTCATCCGGGGCGTCCAGCCGGCCGCACGCCGCCCGGGCTTCGTCCAACAGCGTGAGGCCGACCAGCGCCGCGGCGGCGGGCGCAGGGCGGGCGAGCAGGCCGCCGGGGCGTTTAGTCACCGGCGGCGAGACGGCGCAGGTGCTTGGGGCCGAGGAACCAGTCGAGCGTCGCCGCCCCTTTGCCGATCGCGCCGGAGAACTCGAGCAGGCAGGCCGCACCTTTGCGGAGCTCGAGGAAGGGCCCATTGGCGTTCGCGAGCAGGGTGCAGACGATCCGGCTCAGGTCCGGCTCATGGCCCACCACCGCAACCGTGGGGCGGGGGCCGAGCCCCTTGAGCCAGTTCAGAAACCGATCCACGCCGGCGCCCGGCGCGAGCTCCGACACGCGCTCCACTTGCTGCCCATCGTATGCCTGCGCGATGATCTCCGCCGTGTCGAGCGCCCTGCGGAACGGGCTCGCCGCGAGCAGGTCGATCGCCGGCACGAGCTGACGCAGGCCGAGGGCCACGCCCTCCATCTTGCGGCGTCCCTCGGAAGTCAGCGGACGGCCCGCGTCGTCGCGGTGGGAGCGCGCGTACGCCTCCCGGTCTTCGGCGATCGCGTGACGGACGACGAGCAGGCGCACGGCGCGGCGACCCTCAGGCGGGCTTGCGGACGCGCTCGGCTCCGCCGGCGGGCTCGCCGAGCGTGTTCGGCGATCGCGTGACGGACGACGAGCAGGCGCACGGCGCGGCGACCCTCAGGCGGGCTTGCGGACGCGCTCGGCTCCGCCGGCGGGCTCGCCGAGCGGGATGCGCGGCCGCCGCACGATCGGGATGAAGGGCGGGTGCGGCTCAGCCCCTTCCCGGGCCGCCTCGCGCGCAACGTGCAGCAGCGCGGTCTGGCAGCGCACGGCCCCGTCAGCCTCGGCGCGGGGGCGCCGGCGGTAGGTGCCGTCGGGGAGCAGCTCCCTGGCCTTCAGGTTGTCCGCGAGCACGAGCTGCAGGATCCCGCCGACCACGCGGGATTGCAGGACGGGATCCTCGATCGGGAACATCGTCTCGATGCGGCGCCAGAAGTTTCGCGGCATCCAGTCCGCGCTCGCGAGCAGCACCTGCGGATCGCCGCCGTTCTCGAAGTAGAAGATGCGGCTGTGCTCGAGGAACCGGTCGACGATGCTCGTCACGCGGATGGTCTCGGAGACACCGGGCAGCCCGGGGCGCAGGCAGCAAATGCCGCGGATGACGAGGTCGATCGGGACGCCCGCCTGGGACGCCCGGTACAACGCGTCGATCACCGACGGCTCCACCAGCGCGTTCATCTTCACGATGATCCGCGCCGGCCGGCCCTGCTGCACGTTCTGCTGCTCGCGCTCGATCAGCGCGATGATCTGCTCGCGCAGTCCGAGGGGCGCGACCAGCAGCTTGCGCCACTCGTACCCGTCGGCGTAGCCGGTGAGCAGGTCGAACAACGCGCTGACGTCTTCGCCGACGTCCGGGTGGGCGGTGAACAGGCCGAGGTCCGTATAGATGCGCGCCGTCGTGGGGTTGTAGTTCCCGGTGGAGAGGTGCACGTAGCGCCGGATGCCGTCGGCTTCGCGGCGCACCACCAGCGCCGCCTTGCAATGGGTCTTCAGCCCGACAATGCCGTACACCACGTGGACGCCCGCCTGCTCGAGGGTCCGCGCCCAGGTGATGTTGTTCTGCTCGTCCATCCGGGCCTTGAGCTCCACCAGGGCGGTCACCTGCTTGCCGTTCTGGGCCGCCCGCGCCAGCGCGGAGATGATCGGGCTCGCCCCGCTCGTGCGGTACAACGTCTGCTTGATCGCCAGCACCTGGGGGTCGTCGGCCGCCCGCTCGATGAAGTCGACCACAGGCCCGAAAGACTCGTACGGCAGGTGGACGAGCACGTCGTGCGCCCGGATCACGTCGAAAACGTCGTGTCCCTGGGCGAACGGGGGCGAGACCTTGGGCACGAGGGGCTCGTCGTGGAGCGCGGCGAAATCGTCCAGCCGGTGCAGCGTCATCAGGGCGGTCAGGTCGATCGGGCCGTCCAGGCGATAGACGTCGCCCGGCTCGAGGTCGTGCGCCTGCACCAACATGCCGCTCAAGGTCTCGTCCGCGTCGGCCGAAATCTCGAGCCGCACCGGATCGCTGCGCATGCGCTGCCGCAGGCTTTCCTCGATCGTCTCCAGCAGGTCCTCGGCGTCGTCCTCTTCGATCGTGAGGTCGGTGTTCCGCGTCACGCGAAACACCGTGTGACTCACGACGCGCAGGCCCCCGAACAGCTCGCGCAGGTGCCGCGCGATGATGTCCTCGAGCAAGATGAAGCGCACGCGGCCTTCCCCGTGGGTCGACACGACGACCACGCGGTCGAGCACCGCGGGCACCTGCACCACGGCGAAATGCCGGCGCGGCTGGCTCCCGCTCTTGCGGTCCACCACGAGCCCGATGTTGAGGCTCTTGTTGTGCACATGGGGGAACGGGTGTCCGGGGTCGATCGCGAGCGGCGTGAGCACGGGATAGATGCTGGCGCGGAACAGCGCGTTCACGTGCCGTCGCTCGGTGTCGGTCAGCTCGTCGAACCGCACGCGCTCGATGCCGCCGGCGGCGAGGCCGGAGAGCACGTCGGTCCCGAGAATGCGGTACTGCGCGGCGACGAGCTCGTGCACCCGGCGGTCGATGGCGGCGAGCTGCTCGGCGGGTGCCAGCCCGTCCGCCCCATAGTCCTGCGGCGCGACGCCCGCGTACACCTGCTGCTGCAGCCCCGCTACCCGGATCTCGAAGAACTCGTCCAGATTGGAGCTGAAGATCGCGAGGAACTTGAGCCGCTCGAGCAACGGGTTCGAGCGGTCGGCCGCCTCCTCCAGCACGCGGCCGTTGAACTCGAGCCAGGAGAGCTCGCGGTTGAAGTAGTGATCCGGCGGGTAGGCCGGCAGGGCGCGCTCGGACACGACTATTTCCTCGGCCGCGACCAGGACAGGGTGAGGCCGGCGCGGAACGCCCGCTCGAACAGGCCCGCCTTGCGCGTGGCGTCCTCCAGCTCGATCGCGGGGTCGCGGGTGGCGCGCACCAGCATGCGGACCCAGCCGTCGCCGACGCGGCAGCGGACGCCCTGGATGGCCTGCCCGTGCGCGCGGTCGAGTCCATCGGCGACGCGGAGCACACCGCTCAGGCGCCGCACCAGGCGGCGCTCGCCGCGGTCCAGGCGGGCGAAGTTTGCGTGCGCCTTCTTCGGGGCCGCGCGCCGGTGATAGCGGGCGACATTCGCGATCAGCTCGATCTCCCGGGAGGAAAAGCCGCGCAGGTCGCCGTGCATGATCAAGTGATACGCGTGCTTGTGATGCTCCTCGTGGTTGATCAGGTAGCCGATGTCGTGCAGCAGCGCGGCGGCCCGGAGGATGTCGCGGCCCCCGGACGGGAGGGCATACGCGTCGCTCAGCGCGTCGAAGATGGACGCGGCCAGCGTGGCCACGTGCTCGCAGTGCCGCTCGTTCGAATGGCACTTGCGGGCGAACCGCCGCACCACCTCCATACGGTCCGCTACCGGGGCGCGCGTCGGGGGCGTCGTCCCGAACAGGTCGTCGATCATCGAGAGCAGCACGCCGTCGCGAATGCCGCGGTCGTTCACCAGCACGCGTTGCGTGCCGAGCCGCCGCATCAGGCGGGCCACGGCGGCGACCCCAGCGACGATGATGTCGGCCCGTTGTGGGTTGAGGCCGGGGATCTGGCGTCGCGCCTCGAGCGGCGTTTCGCGCAGCCGGTCCAGCAGGCGCACGACCTCGGCGCGGCTGATCGCGTGGTCACGCGCCTGGGCGACCTTGCCGTCCCGCTCCAGCTGCGCCATCTCCGCGAGGTTCGTGAACGTGCCACCGCTGCCGATCATTACTTCGGCCGCGAACGGCGGCTTCCCCATCATCTCCTTGATGGTGTCGTCGATCCCGCGCCGCAGCGCCTTCCAGTGCTTTGGCCGGAGCGGGTCCGACTTGCAGTAGCGCTCGCTCAACCGCACCGCGCCGAGCGGCAGCGAAACGACCTGGTCGATCACCCCACCCGCCGCCAGGATGACCTCCGCGCTGCCCCCGCCGATGTCGACGATCGCGGTCAAGCGGTCGCTCAGATCGTAATGGCGGGACACACTCCGGAAGGCGAGCCGGGCTTCCTCTTCGGGAGGCACGACCTCGATGCGGACGCGACAGCGGCGCCACGCCTCACGCACGAAATCCCGGCCGTTCGCGGCCTCGCGCACCGCGCTGGTGGCGATGGCGCGCAGCTCGCCGACGCCGAAACCCTCGGCGATGGCCTTCATCCGACCCAGCGTCTGGAGCGACTGTTCCATCGGACCGTCGCCGATCCGCCCGCTGTCATACAGGCCCCGACCGAGCCGCGTCATCTCGCGATCTTGGTCGAGCACCCGGTAGGAACCGTCGGGTTGCACTTCGGCGACGACGAGCCGCATCGAGTTGGTGCCGATATCGACCGCAGCGAGGCGAGGCAGGGTCGGCGTCGCGGCTGGTCCCCGAGTGGGGCCCGATCCGCCCGCCGCTGCGGGCGCGCTCGTCTGAGTTGTGGCGGTTGCCATGCGGCCGATCGTTCTGGGGTGAGAGAAATGGTGCCGCCGGCGGTTCGCGTCAATGCGCCGGCCGCGTTCAAGCTTATCTCCGTTGTGTAACGGATGTGCAACGGCCGTGTCTCGATGCAAGCGGTTGTTGCACGGAGAGATGCGCGGTGTAGCTTCGCTCCCCGTCCCTGTCACAGAGGCCACGCATGAAACTGTGGGAGCAACTGATCGTGCCACCGGGCCGGCGCGTCCACCTGGCCAAGTGGGACCCGGACGACACGCTCGGCCATGCAAAGGGTGCGGCGACGGAGGACGCGCTCGCGCAGGGGATCGCCCGGCTCGACGAGCTGCAGTACGCGATGTACGCGGACCAGCATCACGCCCTCCTGGTCGTGCTACAGGGCATGGACGCCGCAGGCAAGGACGGCACGATCCGGCACGTGATGAGCGGCTTCAACCCGCAGGGTTGTCACGTGACGGCGTTCAAGCGTCCCTCGGCTGAGGAGGCGGCGCATGACTTCTTGTGGCGAGTGCACCGGGCGGTGCCCGCCAGGGGGGATATCGCGATCTTCAACCGGTCGCATTACGAGGACGTGCTCGTGGCACGGGTGCGACAGCTCGTGCCCCGAGACGTATGGTCGCGACGGTACGATCAGATCAACCGGTTCGAGGCGCTGCTCGCGGAGAACGGCGTGACCGTCGTCAAGTTCTTCCTGCACATCAGCAAGGAGGAGCAGAAGCGACGGTTTGAGGAGCGGCTCAAAGATCCTACGAAGCAGTGGAAGCTCGCGCCCGAGGATTTCGAGGACCGGAAATACTGGGACGACTACGCCGCCGCGTACGAGGACGTGCTGGGCCGGTGCAGCACGGACGTGGCCCCGTGGTTCGTCATTCCGGCGAACAAGAAGTGGTTTCGTAACCTCGCCGTGTCTCGGATCCTCGTGCACACCCTGGAGCGACTCGACCTCCAGTTCCCCAAGCCGTCGTTCGACGTGTCGCGCCTCACGGTCGTTTAGCGCCGATGGCAAGCCACTGAGACGTCGTCAGGAGCGCGGCCCCCGGCCGCGCCGCGGCCGCCGGAACCGGTAACCCGTACCCCGGACGGTCTCGATGCACCCGCCGGCCTTCCCCAGCTTGTGCCGCAGCCGCTGCATGTGCATGTCGACGGTTCGCGTGTGGGTGTCGGGCGGGGCGCTCCATACGGTTTCCAGTAGCTCCGCGCGGGTTTGCACTCGGCCTTCCCGCTCGAGGAGCGCCCGGAGCAGCTTGAACTCGGTCGCGGTCAGGTCGACGTCGACGCCGTCCACCCGGACGCGGTGCGCGGTGTTGTCGAGCACGACCGGGCCGGCGGACACCCGACCGCCCCGCGCGCCCAGCCGGCGCAGGATGGCGCGCGCCCGCAACACCAGCTCCGGCGGTGAGAACGGCTTCGCGAGGCAGTCGTCCGCTCCGAGGGCCAGGCCCTTGATGCGATCCGACTCCCGCTGACGCGCCGTGAGCAGCAGGACGCCCAGCTCACGGTTCGGTAACGGCCGCGTCGCCGAGCCGTAAAGGAACCCGGCTGTGTGAAGTGAGCTCACCACAGCTGCGGGAGCAGCTGCTTCAGCCGGTCGCGGGTCGCGCGGAACGCGGCGAGCCGCTCCGCCTCGGGGCCGGTGGCTCGCGCCGGGTCGGGCAGCGCCCAGTGCAGCCGTCGCACGGCGCCCGGGACGATGGGACACACCTCCTCCGCGCACAGCGTCACGATCACATCCATTTCGGGGAGGGGAACGTCGGACAGCCCCTTGGCCCGGTGGTGGGACGTGTCGATCCCCTCCTCCGCCAGCGCCGCCACCGCGAGCGGGTGCAGGGTTCCGGGCTCGGATCCGGCGCTGTGGAACTGGAACCCCGCGGGCGCCATGGCGCGAGCCAATCCCTCGGCCATCTGGCTCCGCGCCGAGTTCGCGACGCAGAGAAACAACACGTTCGGCATGTTCAACAATACCGGTCGCCTGCGCGCGTCGACAACCGCGAGCGACGCCAGCGCGGCGACGGTCGTGCTGGGCCGCACCGTGCGCGCATGCAGGGCGATCGTGAAGGCGCTGCCCAGCGCATCGAGCGAGGGCATGATGCCCGGCGTGATGGCGTCGGGACGGAGTCCATCGGCCAGGACGAGCACTACGCGGCGCATGGCGTCGGCTCCCTCTCGGTCGCGTCAACGAGTGCGGCGTAGCGCGCCAGCAGCTCGGCGTCCTCGTTCGCCACATCGTATGCCAGCGCCCGCTCCCGGGCCGCGGCGGCGAATACGAAGCGCCGGCGCGGGTCCCCCACGAGCTCGGCGATCGCCTCGACGAAGCCGGCCGGATCGTCCGGGGGGAGCAACGCTCCGGTCTCGTTCGGCACCACGCTCTCCCGGAAGCCCCCGGCATCGGCGGCGATGACGGGCACGCCGGAGGACATGGCCTCGAGTGCCACGAGACCGCACGTCTCGGAGCGGGACGTGAAGACGCACAGGTCAGCGCTCGCGTAGAGCGTCGCGAGGTGCTGAACGGGCAGGAATCCCAGGAGCCGCACGAACGGCAGCCGCGCCGCGATGCGACGCGCCATCGGACCCTCGCCCGCGATCACGAAAGTCGCCCGTTGCCCCACCACCTGGCGGGCGTCGTGCCACGCCTCCATCAGCACGTCGAGGTTCTTCTCCGGTGCGAGCCGGCCGACATGGAGCACGATCACGGTGTCGTCGCCCCCTGCGAGCCAGCGGCGCCAGCCGTCGTTACGGCGACGCGGATGGAACAGCTGCGTGTCCACCCCGCGCCCCCACACGGCGACCTGCGCGACGCCGCGTCGCTCCAGCTCCGTTCGAGCGGCCGCCCCCGGCGTCAGCGTCTGCTGGGCGGGGCGGTGGAACCACGCGAGCCAACGCCACACCGCAGGCTCGAGCAGGCCGACGCCGTAGTGACGGCTGTACTGGGGGAAGTTCGTGTGGAACGAGGTGACCAGTGGCACACCGCCTCGTGGCCGCGCGCGCGGAGCAGCGTGACGATGCGCCGGACCACCGTCGTCACCCCGTTCACCTGGGGGAGGTATGTGTCTGTCGCGATGCCGATTCGCACAGAGGGAGGATGCGGCTGGCGGGTCAAGCACAGGCGACGGTGGTGTTACGGATCGGTAACACTGCGTGGGGGAAGTAAGTGCTCGTGGAGCAGGGAATTACGGCATGGCTCCCGGGGGCGGGAACACCATCCGGATCGTCGTCCCCCTGCTTGCCGCGCTCTGGGCCTCTACCCTCCCGCCGTGCGCCTCCACGAGATGCTTGACGATAGCGAGGCCGAGGCCGGTGCCTCCCTGATCGCGCGAGCGGGCGGGGTCCGCCCGATAGAACCGCTCGAACACCCGCGCCAGGTGCTGGCCCGTGATCCCCGACCCGTTGTCGGACACGATCAGGAGCGTGCCGCCTGTCGTGGG
>WNGL01000240.1_pt1 | contig 70201 bp, 54 predicted proteins | sample 5400591 | NCBI WGS metagenome assembly WNGL01 (sample SAMN13153377, study PRJNA577476) | soil metagenome | isolation source: 80 cm soil or saprolite under Garry oak tree replicate 1 | place: USA:California | collected 2016-06-15 | reverse complement strand
GTCCTGGGCGGGAACAACGTCCGCACCTTCCGCACGTCGCTCAACACCCTGGGCGACGGCTTCGTGGAGTCCATCGACAGCAACACCCTGGTCGCCATCGCGAACAGCCAGCCCGCGGGCATGCGCGGGCAGTTCATCCAGGTGCCGGTGGCGGAATCCAACAACCAGGTTCGGGGCGGGCGCTTCGGCTGGAAGAACCAGCACGCGAGCCTGGTCTCGTTCTCGGCCGACGCCTACCTCAACGAGATGGGCATCACCAGCCCGCTTCAGCCGACCGACAACACCTCCAACGGCCGGGTGGTGGACGACGGCGTCGCCGATCCCGAGGACCCGGCTACCGCCGACGCACCGAACGGCCACGACGTGGAGGCCTTCGCCCGCTTCATGCGGGCCACCGGCGTACCCCCTCGTGACGCGGCGCTCGCCGCCACCCCGGACGCGCAGGCGGGCGGCGCTCTCTTCAACCAGGTCGGCTGCCAGAACTGCCACGTCCGCGACATCACGACCGCTCCCGCAGGGACGGTGATCAACCAGGGCGCGTTCGTGGTGCCCCCCGCGCTCGGGAGCAAGCTGATCCACCCCTTCGGTGACTTCCTGCTGCACAACGTGGGCACGGGGGACGGGATCGTGCAGAACGGGGGCCAGTCCACGCGCAACAAGGTCCGCACGGCGCCCCTTTGGGGGATGCGGAGCCGCGACCGGCTCATGCACGACGGAGAGTCGCTGACCCGCAACGAGGCCATCCTGCGCCACGCCGGCGAGGCCACGCCCGTGATCAACAACTACCGCAACCTCTCCAACGCCCAGCAGAACCAGCTCATCACGTTCCTCAACTCGCTCTAGCGACCCGTACCGGGGCCGGCCCGAGAGAGCCGGCCCCCTCCTGCCCGCGGGCGAGAGACAATGCGGGGTGCTCCGGCCCGCGCTCCGCTCGGCCGCCTTTGCCGTCCTGCGCCTGACCCTGGTCTTGTCCGCCCTCGGGGGCCTGCTCTTGCTGTTCGAGACGCGCTTCATCTACTTCCCGTCCCGCGCCCACGAGGCGACCCCGGCCGGGCTGGGGCTCCCCTCCGAGGAGGTGCGGCTCACCGCCGAAGACGGCGTCCGCCTCCACGGCTGGTTCCTGCCCGTCCGTGGGGCACGGTGGACGGTGCTGCTGAGCCACGGCAACGCCGGGAACATCAGCCACCGCCTCGACCGGACCCTCTTCCTGCAAACCCGGTTGGGCGCGAGCGTGCTCCTTTACGACTACCGCGGCTACGGGAGCAGCGAGGGATCGCCCGACGAGCCGGGGACCTACCGCGACGCGCGGGCCGCCTACCGCTACCTGGTCGAGCAGAAGCAGGTCCCGCCCGAACGGCTGGTGCTCTTCGGCGAGTCGCTCGGCTCGGCCGTCTCCCTGGACCTGGCGCTCGCCCACCCGGCGGCCGCCCTCATCCTCGAGGCCCCGTTCACCTCCGTCCGCGACATGGCGCGGACGACGATCTTCTTTCCTCTCGCCCCCTTCGTCCGCACGCGCTATGACAACCTGGAGAAGGTGGGCCGCCTGCGGATGCCGCTCCTGGTGCTCCAGGGCGACCACGACGAGGTCGTGCCGTTCGCGCAGGGCCGGAGGCTCTTCGAAGCGGCCCCCGGTCCCAAGCGCTTCTTCGCGATCCCGGGCGCCGGGCACAACGACACCTTCCTCGTGGGCGGTGATGCCTACTGGCAAGCCATCGCCGATTTCCTGGCCGGCCTGCCCGATCCCGTCCCCAGGGACTAGCGAAAAAACACCAGGGTGACGAGCACGAAGGTGGGGATCAGCACGAGCAGGCTGTAGATCATGTAGCCGCCGAAGCTCGGCATGGAAACCCCCCGCGCCTCGGCGATGGCGCGGACCATGAAGTTCGGGCCGTTGCCGATGTAGGTGTTCGCGCCCATGAACACCGCGCCCAGGCTGATCGCCTCCAGCACGCGGTGGCTCACCCCCGCCACCTCGGGGTCGAGGCCGAGGCCCTGGGCCAGGGCCAGGAAGGTCAGATAGGTGGGCGCGTTGTCCAGGAACGACGAGAGCCCGCCCGCGGCCCAGAAGAACTGCCAGGGCTCGCGCACCCCCAGGGCGGCCCCCCGCGCGCGCAGCAGGTCCAGAGCGGGCAGCATGGTCAGGAAGATCCCGGCGAAGAGCGCGGCCACCTCCAGGATCGGCGAGAACGAGAACTGGTTCGCCCGGCGCAGCTCCGGTTGCGCGCGGGCCAGCGACAGCGCGGCCAGCCCCACCATGGTCCCCTCGCGCCAGGGCGCGCCGAGGAATGCCGTCGCGGCCACGATCCCTCCCAGCAAGACCAGGTTGTCCTTGCCGGCCAGGCGCAGCGGCCGCACCTCCATCCGGTCGCGGTTCCGGTCCGCCTTCGCCTCCGTCGCGTAGGCCCGGCGTTCCCAGAGGAAGTAGACGGCGAGCAGGAGGAGCGTGGTGGCGAGCCAGGCGGGCGCCAGGCGGAGGGTCCAGGTGAACGGCACTCCCTGGAGGTAGCCGAGGAACAGGGGCGGGTCGCCCAGGGGGGTCAGGCAGCCGCCGATGTTCGACACCAGGAAGATGAAGAACACCACGGTGTGGCGCACGTGCTTCCGCTCTCGGTTGGTCTGGAGCAGCGGGCGGATGAGCAGCATGGAGGCGCCCGTGGTTCCGATGAAGGAGGCGAGGAGCGAGCCCACGGCCAGGAAGGCGGTGTTCACGGCCGGTCGGGCCTCCAGGTCGCCCTCCAGCATCACCCCGCCCGAGATCACGAAGAGGCTGCCCAGCAGGACGATGAAGGAGACGTAGTCCTCGGCCACGTGGACGAGGGCCTCGGGGCGGTGCCCCAGGTAGAGGCCCAGGACGGGCAGGCCGAGCAGGGCCGACAGGGCGAGCTTGTTGCGGTTCGATTCCCAGAAGTGAGGGGCCGCGAGGGGCAGGAGGGCGATCGCGAGCAGGATCATGACGAAGGGAATGACCCAAGCCGGTGCGGGGACGAAGGCTTCGGGGAGCGCGGTCACGGGGAAAACACCCGGGCCGGGTTCTCTTCCAGGATCTTGCGGGTGACCTCCGCGGGCAGGCCGAGGGCACGGAAGTCGCGGAGGTTGTCGCCCATGCTGCGCACGCCCGGGGCGGGCCAGTCGCTGCCGTAGAGCACCTTGTCCGCCACCTCGGCGAGGCGGGGGAAGTAGCGCAGGATGGCCTTGGGCGGGATGCTCGACACGTCCATGTAGACCTGGGGGAAGCGGCGGACCAGGAAGAACGCCTGGTCCATCCAGAGCGGCCTCCCGCCGTGGGCCAGGATCAGGGTCAGCCGGGGGAAGTCCACCGCCACGTCGTCCGCCCCCATCGGCTCTCCGTGGCGGCTGCGCGCGCCGGGGAAGATCGAGGTCCCGGTGTGGATCATGACCGGCAGGCCCAGACGCTCGGCCTCCGAGTAGATCGCCCGCAGGGAGTCCAGCCCGCGCAGGTACGCGTTGATCTCGACCGCCATGTGGCAGGGGTGGATCTTGAGTGCCCGCACGCCTTGCTCCGCCGCCCGCCGCACCTCCTGGGCCGCGTCCTCCGCGAAGCGCGGGTGGACGCCCCCCATGGGGACCAGGCGGTCGGGGGCGGCCCGGCAGTACTCGGCCACGTATTCGTTCACCCGGTGGCTGAAGCCCATGAGGTCGGGGCTCGGGTAGTTGACGAGCACCGCCCGCTCGATCCCGTCGGCGTCGAGGCGCCGGAGCAGGTGGGAAGGCGACTTCATGATCTTCTGCAGCTCGTCGAGGTCGGTGCGCCCGCGGGTCATCACCTCGAGCACCGCGGGCTTGATCTCCCACCAGGGCTGGACGTGGATGTGGCAGTCGGTGACGGGCACGGCCGCGGAGCATAGCACGCGCTGTGCTAGGCTCTGGAGCCATCGTGGTCGCGCTGGTGTTCCTGCTCCTTGCCCCCGTCCAAGGGAAGCCTCTCTTCTATTGGGGCGCCCGCCCGCCCGTGATCGCCACCGAAGCGGCGCCCGGCCAGGGAGTGGAGGCGCAGGTGCTGGAGGTCCACGCCGCCCTCGACGAGGGCGGGCTCGTCCTGCGCTTCACCTTCGACCGGCCGGTCCAGGACGCGATCCACCTGCCCGGCGGTCTGCCCGTGTCGGGGCGCCTCCGCGCGGTCGTCTACGTCGATGCCGACGCCGACCGGTCCACCGGGTGGGACCTGGGCCCGGGGGACCTGAGGACGGGCGCGGAATACCGCCTCGAGGTGGGGGTGGTTGCTCTCGGCGCGGACGAAGAGGAGAAGCTGCCCGCCCAGGCCCTGGTCACCGCATTCCTGGCTTCCCTCGGGCGCGACGGACGGCGGAAGAGCGTCTGGCGCGGGGACGATGCGGCGGTGCCCGAGCGGATCTCGGTCCACGGAGAATGGATCGAGCTGAAGCTCCCAGAGGTCGCGGTGAAGGAAGGGGCGCGCGTCGTGCTCACCGCGGGCGACCGGGTCTGGGACGGCCGGGTCCATCCGTGAGAGGGGCGAGGCCTTGAACGACCCTCGCCGCAAGATCCTCCTGGTGGAGGACGAGGAGCCGATCCGCAGCCTGGTCGAGAAGCTGCTGGTCGCGGCCGGCCATTCCGTGGTCTCCACGGGCGACCCCACGGCGGCCGTGGAGCTGGTGCTCTCCGTCGGCTCGGGCCCGCGGGTCGCAGAGCTGCGCTTCCGCGAGGGGGAGATCGTCTCCGCCGAGGCGGGGGGCCGTTCCGGGGAGGAAGCCGTTCTGGAGCTGCTCTCCTGGCCGGAAGGCCACTTCTCGTTCGCGCCCGGCGCGCCCGGCCCGGAAGCGCCCCTTGGAAGCTTCAACCAGATCCTTCTCGATGCCTGCCGCCGGCTCGACGAGACGCGCCGCGGGGAGGAGCGGTCCGGCTTCGGCGACTGAACCTGCCTCAGCGCGCGTCGTGGAAGATGATGCCGAGCGTGTAGCGCCGGCCGGCCCGGAGGCGGCTCACCCCGTGGCGCACCTGGCAACGGTAGGGCCCGCGTCGGCCCGGGGCCGGTCGCTCGCGGGTGGGGAAGACCACGAGCTCGCCCTGCCCGGGGCGGACCGCGTGGCCGATCGATTGCGCGCGCGGACGCTGCTCCACCAGGAGGAACTCGCCGCCCTCGTAGGCCCCGGGCGGGGTCAGGAACGCGGTCATCTGGAGCGCCGCCCTCGTAGGCCCCGGGCGGGGTCAGGAACGCGGTCATCTGGAGCGGGAAGGCCACGTCGCCGTAGAGGTCCTGGTGCAGGCAGTTGTAGCCGCCGGCCTCGTAGTGCAGGAGCAGCGGAGTGGGCTCGGTCTGGCCGTGGGCCGCGCAGGTCTCGAGGAACGACGCGAGTCTCGGAGGGAAGCCCCCTGCCCGGCCGAGCCCGGCCATCCACCGATTCGCGATCGCGGCCAGGTACGGGTATGCGTGCGTCCTGAGGTCCTGCACCAGCCGCGGCAGCGGCCGCTGGAAGTACTTGTAATCGCCGAGGCCGAAGCGATGGCGCGCCATGTCGACCCGGCTGCGGAAGCGGCGGTCGTCGTCGTAGAGCGCCGTCAGCTCCGCGCACTCCTCGGCGGACAGCACGGGCGGCGTGTGCGCGTAGCCCTCGTCGTCCAGGGAGCGCTCGAGATGGGGCCAGTCGAGCGCGGCCAGGCGCGCGGCGATGGTCGGAGGGGTCAGGGGCCGGCTCTCGGTGAGAGGAATGCCCACAGAGCGAGCGTCGCGTAGGAGCGCCAGGGCCGCCAGGCCTCGGCCAGCCTCCGGGCGCGGGGCTCGGTCCAGGGTCCGCCGGAAGGCCGTGCCTTCGTGAGGGCGTGGCGCACCCCCAGGTCGCCGGCCGGGAAGGCGTCGGGCTGACCGAGCGCCCGCATGACCGTGTAGGCCGCGGTCCAGGGGCCGACGCCGGGGAGCGCTATGAGCGTGGCCTCGGCGGCTTCGGGAGGCGAGCGGCGCAGGCGGGCCCAGTCCAGCGCTCCATCGGCGGCGGCGCCGGCGGCGGCGAGCAGGGCGGTCGCCTTCGCGCGCGTGAGGCCGATCCCACGGAGCTCGTCCATCCCGATCGCCGCGAGCTGGCGCGCGGTGGGAAAGGCCAGGGGCCGGAAGCCGTCGACCGGCGGCGCCTCCCGGGGGACGAGCCGGACGAGCCGCTCGGCCATGGTCCGCGCCGCTCCCAGGCTGACCTGCTGGCCCAGGATGGCTCGGGCCAGCCCTTCGAAGGGATCGAGGAACTGGAGTACCCGCGCCGCCGGCCGTCCGGCCGTGACGCGCCGCAGCACCGGATCGCGCCGCGCTACGGCGCGGAACGGGCCGAGGTTTGTTGCCAGGTCGAAGAGGCGCGACACGTGGCCGCGCAGCTCCTCGGCGGGCAGCGCAGGGGTTGAATCGGCCGTGAGCGATCGGCCGTGGAAACGGCAGCTCAGGGTGACGAGGCGGCCGTGGATGCGGACGCTCCGCTGGTAGGCGCCGGGCAGGACGTGCTCGAGGACGGGAACCGCTCGGGCGGCCAGGAAGCCGGTTGCCCCCTCGACGTCGAAATCGGACGGCAGGGCCAGACGCACCGCCCCGACGCTACCATGCGGCGGCCGTGGCGGCGCTCCGGGACTTGCGCTCGAACTGCGGCCGGCCCCGAAGTGGAGGGTCCAACCTCAACTGGCCCGGGCGACCGTGTCTTCGTCCGGGTCGCGCCGCGGCCGCAGGCCCAGCCGTTTCAACTTTTCGTGCAGGGTGGTGGGCAGCAGGCCCAGGGCCTGCGCCGCCCGGCGCTGGTTGCCATGGGTGGCGGCCAGGGCCGACTCGATGAGACGCCGCTCGTAAGCCTCGAGCAGCGCCTTCAGGCTCGGACGGGGAGACTCCACGCTCGGCTCCTCTGGCATCGACCCCTCGGCAAACCCTCCCGCTCGCTCCTCGGGACGGGCGCTCCCGCTCTCGGGACAGACCCCCCCCGGGAAAACTGGGCCGGTCGGGGGCAGACCTCCCGTTTCCGAATAAGACGACCGAAAGCACCCCAAGGTTTCGTTAAGAATCGCGGGGTACCGGCCCCGCCGGGCTAGAATGCCGGGAAGTGCGGAACTTCAGGCGCAGCAGCATTCCCTCCTCCCTACGTGGGGGAGGATAGGAGGGGGGGTCGATGAATGATCGGGGCGACGACGGAGACCCGGACAGCGCGCATCCATAATTTCGGCGCGGGGCGGAGACCCGGACAGCGCGCATCCATAATTTCGGCGCGGGGCCCGCCGTCCTGCCGGAGGTGGTGCTGGAGCAGGTCCAGGCCGAGCTCCTGAGCTACGCGGGGGGCGGGATGTCCGTGATGGAGCTGAGCCACCGCTCGGCCGCCTTCGAGGGCATCATCCAGCGGGCGGAAGCCGACCTCCGCGCTCTGCTGGGTCTCGGGGGCGACCACGTGGTGCTCTTCCTCCAGGGCGGAGCCACCCTCCAGTTCGCCATGGTTCCCATGAACCTCCGCCCCGCCGGGGCCTCCGCGGACTACGTCATCACCGGTCACTGGTCGAAGGCCGCCCTCAAGGAGGCGGAGAAGCTGGGGGCGGTCCGCGTGGCCGCCTCGACCGGGGACTCGGGGTTCGACCATGTCCCGGCCGCGGGCGAGGTGAAGGGCGACCCGAAGGCGGCCTACCTGCACTTCACATCCAACAACACGATCTACGGGACGGAGTGGTTCACCGAGCCCCGGCCGCCGGATGGGGTACCCCTGGTCTGCGATGCGTCCTCCGACGCGCTGAGCCGGCCCCTGGACGTGTCGAAGTACGGGCTCATCTACGCGGGGGCCCAGAAGAACCTCGGCCCGGCGGGGGTGACGCTGGTGATCGTGCGCCGCGACCTGCTGGAGCGGACGCCCGAGGGATTGCCCGCGATGCTCGATTACCGGCTGCTGGCCGAGAACAAGTCGCTCTACAACACCCCGCCCTGCTTTGCGATCCACGTGGTGGGCCTGGTCGTCCATTGGCTGCGCGGCCTCGGTGGCCTCGCCGAGATCGAGCGGCGCAACACGGCCAAGGCCGCGTCCCTCTACCGGGCGATCGACGAGAGCGGCGGCTTCTACCGCGGCCACGCCCGCCCCGAGAGCCGCTCGCGCATGAACGTCACGTTCCGGCTGCCTTCGGAAGAGCTGGAGCAGGCGTTCGCGAAGGAGGCCACGGCCGCGGGCCTCGACGGCCTGAAGGGGCACCGCTCGGTGGGCGGCCTGCGCGCGTCGGTCTACAACGCCTTGCCTCCGGCCGCGGTCGAAGCGCTCGTCCAGTTCATGGCGGACTTCCGCCGAAGGAAGGGCTGAGCCGCGCCTTGTGCCCGGACGCCCGTCGATGCTACGCTCTCCACGGGTGCCTCTGACGACGCTCTCCGCAATCCGGGTCTGACGCCCTCGCTGAGGGCGGAGCCGCCCCCCGCGGCTCCTCGACCAGGGTTCGTCTGTCCGCGGAGAGCTTCTCTTGGAACTCGATAGGCTGGGCTGGACCTCCTCCCTCGAGGAGGCGTTCGAAGCGTTCGGGAGCGCCGGTCTCATCCCCGGCCGCGTCTCGGCCGCGCATACGCACCTCTATCGCGTCCTGACCCGCGACAGCGAGTGGCTCGCGGAGGTGACGGGGCGCCTTCGCCACGAGGCCCGCGGGCCGGAGGACTTCCCGGCGGTGGGCGACTGGGTCGCGCTCCGGCCGCGCCCCGGGGAGGAGCGGGCCCAGGTCCACGCCGTCCTTCCGCGGAAGAGCGCCTTCCTGCGCAAGGCGGCCGGCTCCACGACCGAACCCCAGGTGCTGGCGGCCAACGTCGACACCGTCCTCCTGGTCGCGGGCCTGGACGGCGACTTCAACCCACGCCGCATCGAGCGCGCGCTCGTGCTGGCCTGGGAGAGCGGCGCCTCGCCGGTCGTGTTGTTGAACAAGGCCGACCTGGGCGGCGACGTCGACGCGCGGCGGCTCGAGATGGAGGCGGCGGCGCCGGGCGTGCCCGTCCACGTCGTCTCGGCCCGTCGCGGGGACGGCATCGAAGCCCTCGAGCCGTACCTCGCGTCCGGCCGCACGGTGGCGCTGCTCGGCTCGTCGGGAGTGGGCAAGTCGACGCTCGTGAACCGGCTGCTCGGTGAGGATCGGCAACCCACCTCGGAGGTACGGCCCCACGACCAGCGCGGCCGGCACACCACCACCTACCGCGAGCTGATCGTGCTGCCGGGGGGGGCGGTGCTGGTGGACACCCCTGGCCTGCGCGAGATCCAGCTCTGGGCCACCGAGGAGGGCCTGGCCAGCGCGTTCGACGATGTGGCGCGCCTGGCCGAGGGCTGCCGGTTCCGGGACTGTCGTCATCGCGGTGAGCCGGGCTGCGCGGTGCGGGCGGCGGTCGTGGCGGGCGAGCTGGCCGAGGAGCGCCTGCTGAGCCACCACAAGCTCCAGGCCGAGCTGCGGCACCTCGAGGTCAAGGCCGATCTCGGCCTGCAGCGCGCGCAGAAGGCCCGGTGGCGCGCGATCCACAAGGCGGCGCGCCACCACCGGCCGCGCGAGTGAGGGGGCCGGTCACGCTCTGGTAGCATGGGCTCGGATGCCGTCCTACGACGCCTTCCTGCTCGTTTCGTTCGGTGGTCCCGAGCGGATGGAAGACGTGATGCCGTTTCTCGAGAACGTCCTCCGGGGCCGGAGCGTCCTACCGGAGCGCCTGCGCGCGGTGGCCGCCCACTACGAGCGCTTCGGCGGGGTGAGCCCGATCAACGCCCAGAACCGGGCGCTGCTCGGGGCCCTGCGCGCCGAGTTCGATCGGCATGGCCTCCGCCTGCCCCTCTACTGGGGCAACCGCAACTGGCACCCGCTGCTCCCCGACACGATGAAGCGGATGGCCGACGACGGGATCTCCCGCGCGATCGCGTTCGTCACCTCCGCCTTCAGCTCGTACTCGAGCTGCGGCCAGTACCTCGAGGACATCGCGAAGGCCCGGGCGGCGGTGGGGGAGCGGGCCCCCCGCATCGACAAGGTCCGCGCCTTCTACAACCACCCCGGCTTCATCGAGGCGATGAGCGACCGGGTGCGCGCGGCCTTCGAGGAGCTCCCCGCGGGGCGGCGGGCCGCGGCGCGGCTGGCTTTCACCGCCCACAGCATCCCCCTCGCCATGGCCTCGGGCTGCGCCTATGTGGCGCAGCTCGAGGAAGCGTGCCGGCTGGTGGCCGCGGGAGCCGGGCGGGCCGAATGGGGGCTCGCATATCAGAGCCGCAGCGGGGCGCTCCACCAGCCGTGGCTGGAGCCGGACATCCTGGATCATCTGCGGGTGCTGCGCGACCAGGGGGCGACCGACGTGGTGGTGGCGCCCATCGGCTTCGTCTCCGACCACATGGAGGTCCGATACGACCTGGACCTCGAAGCGCGAGGGAGGGCCGAGGAGCTGGGCCTGAACCTGGTGCGCGCCGGCACGGCGGGGTCCCACCCGCGTTTCGTGTCCATGGTGCGGGAGCTGGTCGAGGAGCGGCAGCGCGGGGCACCAGAACGGCCTGCCCTCGGAACGCTTGGCCCCGTCCCCGACGTCTGCCCCGAAGACTGCTGTCCCGCGGGTTCGGGCCGTCCAGCCCTCGGCTCGGGCTGACGGCCATGGCGGAGACGATCCTCTTCACCGGCTTCCCCGGCTTCATCGGGATGCGCCTGCTGCCGCGGATCCTCGAGCTGAAGCCCCACGCCCGGATCGAATGCCTGGTGCAGGAGAAGTTTCTGGGCGCGGCACGCCAGGCGGTGGCGACCCTCGAGGGGAAGCACGGCCACGCACGGGGCCGGATCGGCCTCGTGGTGGGTGACATCACCGTGCGGGGGCTCGGCATCGAGGGCCGGCGAGCAAAGGAGCTGCGCGGATTGCTGAAGGAGGCGTACCACCTGGCCGCGGTTTACGACCTGACGGTCTCCCGCGAGGTGGGCCGGCGCATCAACGTCGAGGGGACGAAGAACGTCCTCGAGTTCGTGGAGGACGCGCCGCGCTTCGAGCGGCTGCAGTACGTCTCCACCGCCTACGTCTCGGGGAGGGCGCGCGGTGTCTTCAAGGAGACGGACCTCGACGTGGGGCAGGGCTTCAAGAACCAATACGAGGAGACGAAGTTCCAGGCCGAGGTGGAGGTGGTCAAGAGCCGCGTCCCGCGCACCATCTACCGGCCGGGCGTGGTGGCGGGGGACTCGAAGACCGGCGAGACCGCCAAGTTCGACGGCCCCTACTTCGTCCTGCGGGCCATGGAGCGTCTGCCTTCCCGCGGCCTGTTCGCGCGGCTCGGGTCGGGCTTGGGCACCGTCAACGTGGTTCCGGTGGACTTCGTGGTGGAGGCGCTGGCCCGGCTCTCGGCCGTCCCGGAGAGCCTGGGCAAGACCTACCACCTGACGGACCCGAAGCCGCACTCGGCGGTCGAGATCGCCCAGAGGTTCGCCAGGGCCATCGGCAAGAAGTTCGTCTACGTGCCGGTGCCGATCGCGATGGCCAAGGTCTTCTTCACACCGAGGCCGGTGCAGAACTTCTTCGGTCTACCCCCCGAGGCCCTCGACTACTTCGACGACCCGGTGCGCCACGACGCGACCCAGGCAACCCGGGAGCTGGCCGCGCTGGGCATCGAGTGCCCGAACCTGGCCGACTACCTCCCCACCCTCGTGGCCTTCTACCGGCGGCACAAGGACAGTGTCCGCCGGTCGGCGATGATCTAGCAGCGGAGTGACCATGAAGCGCCCTTGCTCGACCACGCTCGCCGCCGCCGGTTGCGGGCTGCTGGTGGCGCTTCTCTACCTGAGCCCCGCGCTCCGGGAGGTCCTGCGGACCGGCCTCGACTGGCCCATCTGGCTTCACCACCACGAAGCCGTTGCCCTCACGACTTACGGGCAGTGGTGGGTGAAGGCGCCCCACCGATACCTGACCGACGGCGCTTCCGGGGAGTTCCCGACGTATTACCAGAATCTCTCGGACACGCTCATCAACCTGGTCGCGGAGCGGGGCCGCTGGCCGGCCATGACGGTCCAGGCCGTGATTTACGGCCCGCTCCTGGGGTTCCTGTTCCTGTGGCTCAACTACCTCTCCCTCGCCCCCATCCTCCGCGACGCCCAAACGGCCCTCTGGGCGAGCCTCATCATCTCGCTCGGCGGCAACTCGGGCCTCACCCGCTGGATCGACCCCGCCTGGGACCGGGCTCTCTCCTTCCGCCTTCACGTGCCCTTTCACGCTCTCTCCCTGGGGACGGGCCAGAGCCTGGGGTGGGTGCTGTTCCTCCCCTGCCTCTGCCTCATGTACCGGGCGTACCGGGAGTTCACCATTCCCCGGGCCGTGGCTGCCGGGGCGTGCCTGGGTCTTCTGCTCCACGTCCACACCCTGACCTTCGTCAACGTCGCCTTCGTCCAGCTCGTCTACCTCCTGCTCGTAGGCGCGATCGAGCGGCCACGGGACCGGAAGTGGAAGGCCTGGGCCGCGGCCGTCGGCGTCGTGGTCGCGCTCTTCGTCTACGCGGCGGTGGCGCATCCGCCCCTGACCTTCGCGATCCTCGTGGCCCTGGGAGGGGCGGCCTTCCTGGCCACCTTTCTACTCGACCCGGCGAAGCACTTCTACTTCTGGAGCTATGGAACCGCGGCCGTGGTCGCCGCTCCGTACCTGCTGGCCCTGGCCCCACATGCCCGCGTGTTCGTGGCGGTCCAGGATGCGTGGGTCCAGCGGGCCGGGGTGGGCATCGGGGCGCTCCTCCTCTTTTTCTCGGTCTACGCCCTGGCCGCGGTCCTCGCCTACGTTTGGTACCGCGACCGGCCGGTTCTCATCTGGGCTTCGGCCATGCTGGCGGGGACGTTCTTCCTGGCCTTCAACCAGCTCTGGCGCTGGGACAACCACCCCTATCGCTTTGCCATCCACCTGATCTTTCCCCTGGGGATGCTGGCGGCGCTGGGCCTCCGGCACGGGGCGCGCCGTCTCGCACTGCCTCTCGCGGCCTGGATCGCGGTGGTGATCCTGTGGAATTGCTGGAGCTTCCTGACCGGGGACCGCATCTGGGTGAACTTCCGGGTCGGGACCCCGGAGCAGGCGGCCTTTCTCAAGCAGGTGCGAGCGACGACCGCCGCCCTCGAGGACACCGGCCTCCGCATCCTGACGAGCCCCGAGGTCGACTACCCCCGAGGCGTCTACCAGACCGCCGTGCTCATGAACTACTCGCGCATCCCAGCCTTCGTGCCCGACTACCGCCACCTCCTGTGGCCGGAGCGCTACTACAACCGGATGGGCGTGTTCTGCTTCCTCTTCCCCGGCTTTCCGAATACCGATCTCCCGTTCGGGCGCCACGCCTGCGACGAGGCGCTCGACCCCGAGCCGGACGTCCTGGAGATCCTCGACCCGCGCCTCAAGACCAACATCCTGCCCGTCTACTCGATCGCCTTCGCCGGCGCGACCGGCAAGCCGTTCGCTCGGTTCTTGAGCGAGGCCCGCACCACCTACGGCTGGACAGCAGTGGCGGAGACCGAGAACCAGGAGCTCCTGCGTACCGAGGTGGCGCCCCTCGCCGGTGTGGCGCGCCTCGGCCACGGACGCTATGGCCCGCACGGCCTCGATATCGATCTCGAGGTGACCGACCCCGGCCGGCAGGTCGTGTTGCTCGGCGGCCGCGGTCTCGCGGTTCGCGCGCGGCGCATCGAGATCGACGGCCTTGAGTTGGCGGGAGCGGTTCGGTCGCCCAACTGGGCGGTCGGCGATCTGGAGCTGGCGGCCGGCCCTCATCGCCTTCACCTGGATTGGCAGGCGCCCGACTACGTGCTGGAGAGTGACTACCTCTACTTCGCCGGCGTTCTTCAGGAGAGATGGGCCGGCCGGTACGTGAGGCGCGCGCGCGCGGGCCCCGTCGCGAGGGTCGGCAGATGGTAGCCGGGGCGTTTTCGGTATGCTTGGTGCGGCGCTGCGTCGAGGCGCGTAATTGCCTCCGGCCCGCGATCGAACGGGCGGGGGATGAAGGGAGCGCTGATTGAAGCGGGACGTGCTCCGGGCCGCCCTCCTCTCCGTTTTCGTCGCCGCCCTCTGGGCCTTGGCCTACGGCCGCACGAGCCGCGCGGCGTGGGCCACGCCCGTCAGCTACCACGGCGACGGCTGGTTCGTCCTCGCCACGCTCAAGGCGGCCCGCGACGGGCACGTCGTGCCCTTCTTCCTGCTCAGCGTCCCCGAGCTGAACGCGCCCTTCGGCGCGAACTGGAACGATTTCCTCCGGCAGCACAAGCTCCAGCTCTGGCTCGGGGGGGAGCTGGCCCGCGGACTCGGTCTCTTCGCCACCTCCAACCTCGTCTTGCTCCTCGCCCACGTGCTGGCGGCCTGCTCCTTCTACGGGGTGGCCCGCTACTTCCGAGTGCGCCCGGAGTGGGCTCTCGCCGGGGCCTGCGCCTTCGCGTTCTCGCCCTTCCTCTTCTACCGCTCGCTCGACCAGCTCACCGTGAGCTACTGCTGGCCGGTCCCCCTCGCGATCCTCCTCGTGAGCTGGGGCTTCGGCCGGCGGGGGGTTCCCATGGGCTCGCGTCGGTTCTGGATCGGCCTCGCGATCGTGGTGGTGGCCGGCCTCCACAACATCTACTACGCCGGCCTCCTCGCCCAGTTCCTCGCCCTCGCGGCCTTCGCCCAGCTCTTGCGCGGGCGGAACTGGAGCCTCGTGCTCGGCCCCTGGGTCCTGCTCTCGGCGCTCGCCCTGACCGTGCTCGCGGACAACGCCAACATGCTCGCCTACCGCTGGGCCCACGGCCCGGGCCTCCAGGGCCTGCTGCGGCCCTACGGGAACCTGGAGCGCTACGCGCTGAAGCCCATCGAGCTGCTCTTGCCCGCGCCGGGGTGGGGCCTCGGCCCCTGGCCGTCGCTCGCCGCCGCCTACGCGGAGGGGGCGCTTTACCGCGGCGAGATGGGCTCGGCCTACCTGGGCCTGGCCGGCAACCTCGCACTCGCCTGGATGTGCCTCTTCGCCTTCCACGGTTACGTCCAAAGGAGGAGAGGCTTCTTGCCCGCGGCCCTGATCGCCCTGGCCTGGACCCTCGCTTACTCGGTGGTGGGAGGGCTCAACGGCCTCTTGGGCGTGCTCGGCTTCGTCTGGTTCCGGGCCACGAACCGCTACAGCGTCTGGATCCTCGCCCTGGTCCTGCTCTGGGCGATCGGGTGCCTCTCACGGGCCGCCTGGACGCGGCGGCGGGGGGCGAGTGCGCTCGCGGCCGCCCTCGCCACCGGCATCGCCCTCGCCGACCAGTGCCCCCCCCTGAACCCGGCCGCGCAGGTTGCGGCGGCGCGGAGGACGATGGCCTCGGACCAGACCTTCGTGCAGTCCCTGGAGACTGCGCTGCCCACGGAGGCCATGATCTTCATGCTCCCGGTGGTGGACTGCCCCGAGGGAGCTCGCATCCGCAAGGCCACCGACTACGAGCACTTCCGTCCCTATCTCTTCTCGACGCGATTGCGCTTCAGCTACGGCTCCGACAAGGGACGGCGCCGGGAGGAATGGCAGCGCAGGGTGGAGGAGCTGCCGCCGGAGGCGATGGCGGCGGCGCTGGAGGGCTTCGGTTTCGCGGGCCTGATCGTGAACCGGAAGGCCTACGAAGACGGCGCGGACGCGCTGCGCCAGGCCCTGGCCGCGAGCGGCCGCCCCGAAGCCTGGGAGAGCCCCGACCGCGACTTCCTGTTCGTGCGCTTGCGACCGGTAGCGGTGCCGCAGTGGCCGGAGATGGGCGTTTCCTCGCGCTAGAGGTCACGCGCCTGAACACGGCGGAGGACGGAGATCACGTCGGAATAAGCGGAGTGGCACCGCCCACGCGAGCATCTCCCCGCCCATCTTCCTCCCTACCTGGGCGGGCGAAGGCCGTCTAGCGTGCTAGACGCTTCTGTGCTAGCCTGAGACGTGACAGGGAGTGACCTGTTGCGGCGGCTCGTCCGGGACCACGGCTGCGAGAAGCTCCGGCAGCGGGGCTCGCACGTCCGCGTCCGGTGCGGGAAGTGTTACACGACGATTCCCGTTCACGCGGGTGAAGACATCGATGCCGGGCTGGTCGCGAAGATCCGCCGCGACCTTGAGCCCTGTCTCGGGAAGGATTGGATGGAGCGATGAAGAGAAAGGCGAAGAGGAAGATGCGGGCGGTTTTCGAGCGCGGGCCGGACGGATGGTGGGTCGCGTCGGTCCCTCGGGTGCCCGGGTGCCATACCCAGGGGCGGACGCTAGCACAGGCGCGGGAGCGGCTCAGGGAAGCCCTTGCCGTATCCTTGGACGACGCCGCGGCGGGAGCCGACCTCGGCGATCTAATCGTGCCCGAGATCCGGCTGCCGAAGAAGGTCGAGATTATCCTCGCCACGTTCAAGGCGACGCGCGAGAAGGCCGAGAGCGCACAGGCACGCGCCACCGAGGTCAGCGCACGCGCCGCTCGGATCCTGACCGGCGCCTGGGGCGTGAGCCTTCGAGATGCGGCCGACCTGCTCGGCCTCTCGCATCAGCGGGTGGCGCAGATCCTGGAAGAGACGGCCTCGAGACGCGTCGAGGCACGAGGGTGAGCGCTTGAAGCTCCGCGCGTAGGGCGCCCGCACCGGGAGGGTGTGTCCACTGCGAGCGCCGTGCCGGATCAGCACAGCTTTGCTGAACACGTCTTCTCGGGGCGCGAAGGGCCGAACTCGCCGCGCCCACCTCGTAATAGGCCAGCGCGGTGGCGGCCTGGACCGGTCAAGCTGGTCAGGGACCCGCCGCGCCCCCGAGCCTGGTGTGATAGTCTCGGCCCGGCACGTCCCGTGTCTGACGCGACGGCTCGAGGCGCGTCTTCATGGTCTTCTCCGGCTCGCTGCTGTTGGTGGCCGTGGTGTGCGCCGCCTCTCTCGTCTCGGGGCGGCTCCTGACGGGCGCCCTCGGCCTCGATCTCCTGCGCCGGCTCGATCCGCCGGGCACCGCGGCCTCCGCCGTCCTGGGGACTGCGTTCTGCACCCTGGGCTTTGGATGGCTCTCGCTCTTCGGGCTCCCTGCCCCCCGGATCGCGCTGGCGCTCGCGGGCACTCACCTCGCCCTGCTCGCCCTCTGCGCGTACCGGGGAAGGCTCGGGGTCTTCCGGCCTCGCGGCCCCGCCACCTCCTGGGCGGGCCTGCTGGGAGCGGCCCTCGCCGCCGCCGTGGTCTCGCTGTTGCCCGTGCTGCGGACGGGCGGCTTCTCGATCGGCAACGACACCTACACCTACTGCGCCTTCAGCGAATGGCTGCAGACCCACGGCTTCGGGACGCCGTGCCCGTGGGATCCCGCCTCGCCGGTCACCACGATCCCCTGGCTGTGGCAGCAGCAGCAGTACCCGCTGGGGGCCGCCTACCTGCTCGCCCTCGTGCAGGCGGCCTGGGGTGCCCCCTTGTCGTTGCTCGTGTATCCGGCGGTCAGCGCCTTCGGGATGGTCCTCCAGGTGGCGGCCCTTCTCGTGGTCGGGCGCTGGGTCCTGCGCCTGACCCACGCGTGGGCCACGGGGGCCTGTCTGGCCTTCGCGGTCCTGCCGCACCCGACCTACTGGGGGCACCACAATGGCTTCCTGCAGCAGACCTGCGCCCTCCCCGTGCTCCTGCTGGCGGTGGCCGTGCTGGCCCGAAGCGTTTCCGGGCGGCGCTGGCGGCCGGACACGGTGGTGCTCATCGCCCTGATCACGGCCTATCTGCTCAACGTCTACCTGCCCATCGTCCTCCCACTGGGGGCGGCGGGAATCGTTTACCTGGCGGCCGGTCTGGCGCGAGCCCGGCGCCGCCGCGGGGAAGGCCGCTGGCTCGCGCACGTCGGGGCCGTGTTCCTGCTCGTCTCGGTCCTCGCGTTCTTTGACCTGCGCGGCGTGGTCACGCGTTTCTTCGGGTTCGCGGGCTCGCTGGTGGGGGGACACGTCTCCTTCACCGCCGGACAGTTCCTCCAGTTCGCCATGGGCATGCGCGTGCTCGGCCTCCACGGAAGCAGCGTGGAGGTGCCGGTCCTGAGCGATCTGCAGCGGGCGCTCACGCCGCTCTGCCTCGGGCTGACCGTGCTGGGGCTCTACGGCGCCTGGCGGCGCCCGCGCGCCCGGGGTCTGGCGGCGGTCGTCACGCTGCTCGCCGCCGCCCTCGGCTACTACGCGCTCGCGGCCCGCGATCCCTGGAGCGATCAGGTCGGCCACACCTGGAACCTCTTCAAGCTGATGCAGTGGGCCTTCCCGCTGGTGTTCCTGCTCCAGGTGGCGGCGCTGCGCCATCTCCTGCGCCCCCTGGCCTCGGCCCGGCGCCCCGTGCTCGCCCTTCTCCTGGCGGCGCCCCTGGGCCTGCTGGGGGTCCAGTGGGCCTGGAGCGAGTCGCTCGGCCGCAGCATGAGGGACATCGTCCGGACGGACCGGCCGCTGGCGGACCTGCGTGCCCTGCAGCGCCGGTTCCGGGCGCTGCCTCCGGGCATGCTGCTCGTGGTGGGCCGGCCCGTCAGCGCCCACCGCTGGCTCGCCGCCTATTCCGCGCTCCTCGCCTATCCGCGGCCGATCGTGGGCGACTGGACGGACAGTCCGTCCGTCCCGCAAGGGGGTGGCGCCCCGTACGCGCACCTCCTGCGCCGGCTCGGCGAGGAGGGCGTCGTCCCTCTCCTTTGCGGCTTCACTCCCTTCCAGCCGGACGGGTTCGAGAGCCTGGGGGGCGGCTTCGCCCGCCTGCTTCCCTCCGACCGGCCGCTGGTCGTCCATGTCGTCGGTCCCCGCGGCGTCACGGAGGACAGGGACGAGGGCCGACCCGGGTTCACCATGAGGGAGGGCCGAACCAAGCTGATCCTCTACTCGCCTCTCGAGGCGGCCGTAGAGGTGAGGCTGACCGTCCGGCCCTACCCGCTCGGGGAGGGAGAGCAACGCTCCCTGACCGTGTTCCTCACGCCCGACGACTTCAGCCACCGGACGGTCCGCGCCGCAGTGGAAGGCCGGCCGGAAGCGGTGGTGCCCCTCGACGGCCGGACCGACCTGGGCATCACGTTGTCGCTGCCCCGCGGCCTCGCGACCGTCGTCCTCAGCCCTCCCCCCGCAATCCCCCTGACCGTCGAGGGCATCGAGTTCCGGCGGCCCGGGACCCAGGACCCCGCCCGGTCCCGGCTCCCGCCCTGATAAGCTCCTCGCGGGTGTCCCCTTGAGGACCAGGCTCCTCCTTCACGTCCTGGCTTTCGCATTCCTCCTGGCCAACCTCGCCGTCCGAACGTGGGCCTTGCACCGCGCGGGCGGAGCCTGGATCCACGCTTTCATGGCGGCGGCGCTCGTCGCGGCCGCCCTCTCCTGGCTTCGGCCCTCCCTTCTGCTGGCCACCCTCCTTCTCTTCGGAGCCTCCTTCCCTCTCTATGGCTTCCACTCCTACCGGGTCGAGAGCCAGGCCTTCGAGTACGTGGTCGCCGCGCTGACCATCGCGCTCCTCCTCCGCAACCTCAGCGGTGGGAAGACCGGAGCGAGCTGGCCGGCTCGATTCTGGCTCCTCTACCTCCTCCTCGCGCTCTTCTCCCTGCTGCTCCTTCCCGTCGGGGTCCTGGAGCACCGGCTGATGCTCGACGGGGTCGGGCTCCTGCCGAAGATCCTGACCGCTTTTCCCAGTGACCCGCTCTACGCGCTCGCGGGCGTGAACCGCCTGGCCCTCTTCGTGCTCTTTGCGGTCCAGCTCTCCCTCCTGCCGGACGGCCGGGACCACTATCGCGCCCTCTTCCGCGGGATCGCCTGGGGGGCGGCGGCCTGCGTGCTCCTGGGGCTGCTGGACTTCTTCGCCGTGATCTCGCTCGCCCGATACAACCTGTCGCGCCTCTTCTTCGGCCCCGGTTACCGGCGCCTGCAATCCACGTTCGGCAACCCGACCTGGTTCGCGTCCTTCGTCACCTGTTCCCTGCCCCTCGTCCTTCTCGAGCTCACGGCCTGGGGTCGGGTTGCACCCGCCCTGCTGGGGGCCTTTCTTCCCCTGGGCGCCGCCGCCCTGTTCTTGTCCGCGGTCCGCGCGTCCTGGCTGGTCTCCGTCTTCCTGCTCGTTCTCGTCGCCGTTTCAGGGTTGCGGCGCCGCACCCGAGACTTCTGGTCACCGGCACGGGGACGCCCAGGGAGCTGGACTCTGGCCCTGGCCGGGGCCTTGGCCTCTTTCCTCGTGCTCGGGGCTCTCATCGTCGGCGGGCCCGCGGGGGGACCGGGCCGGACGGCGGAAAGGCTCGGGGGCGTCGCCCGGGAGATGCAGCTCCGAGGCGTGGCGTCGCCCCGGACCGTCGCCCTTGCCCAAGGGCTCGAGCTGGTGCAGGAGAGCCCGGTCTTCGGGTCCGGTTACGAGACGTTCAACCTCCACCTGCGGGCGCTCCTGGGGATCCCGACCTCGGGCGTCGCGCGCGTGCCCAACCCCGCGGCGGCCGCGGACCCGCGGGACACGCTCTTCGACGATGCGCACAGCACCTACGTTCAGATCGCCGCCGGCACGGGCCTCCTGGGGCTCGCCTGCTGGGTGGCCCTCGGCGCGATCTGCCTGCTGCTGGTGGCGGGGGAGCTCCTCCGCGACGGCTCCCCCCTCGCCCTCGCGGTGGCCCTGTCGATGTTGGCCTTCCACGCCTACGGCCTCTTCCAAGGTATGCAGTACATACCCGTGGTCTTCTTCCTCTCTCACTTGGAGACCGGCTACGCAATGACGGTGGAGGAAACCCGGCGGCCGCCCTGGCTTCCGAAGATGGCGATGGCCGCGTGGGTCGTCCTGGCCGTGCTCGTCCTCGTCTCGCCGCTCTACTACTGGGGGAACCGCGGCTTCCGCAACCTGAAGGAGAAATACGGCGCCCGAGCCTACCTGCCCGAGGAGAGCGCGGAGTTCGAGGGTTTCTTCGGCCCCGAACAGGGGCCGCAGGGAGAGTTCCGCTGGATGGGCCGGCGGGGCCTCGTCAATGTTGGGAGGGCGGGCCCGCTCAAGCTGCTCCTCGCCTGCTCCCACCCCGACCTGGCGCGAGACCCGGTCCTCGTCTCCTTCTTCTTCAATCGGAAGCCGGCCGGGCGGCTGCGGTTCGACCGGCCCGGCCTCGTGGAGAAGGACTTCGACTTCGAAGAGCCGGGTGTGCTGCTGCTGACGGTATCGCGCACCTGGAGGCCCCGAGACCATGACCCGGGAGGTGATCGACGCGAGCTCGGCGTGGCCATCAGCGTCGTCCGGCCCTGAAGGCGGACTACTTCGTCGCCTCGATGAGCAAGTAGAGACCGTGGTCGGGGAGGAGGCGCCTCACCGCCCATCGGGGATAGACGGCCTTGGCCGCTTCCAGGAGGATCCCCCGATGCCGTTGCCCGACCGCTCCCTGGAGCAGGTCCCCGGGACCGAGTTGCGGCCGCACGCGGACCTCCGAGAAGCCGGCGAACAGCTTTCGGGCCTCTTCGGGCGAGTAGGCCTTCGTGCCCGGACTCTCCAGATGGCGGGCGTAGGCGTCGGCCAGAGCGAGCCCGGGCCGGCCCGCGAGCAGTCCATAGCGCAGCCAGAGCATGTAGCCCACCAGGGATCGGCGATGGTAGATCATCACCCGCGCCCGGCCGCGAGGCCTGAGCACCCGCTGGATCTCTCTCGCCGCGGCCGGCGTGTCCGGCGAGTGGTGGATCACGCCCCACGAGTAGACGAGATCGAAGGCATGGTCCGGGAAGGGGAGTCGTTCCGCATCCCCCACCAGGAGACGGGAGCCGAGGCCGTAGAGCCGGAGGCGCTGGCTCGTATACGCGACGGCGCTCGGCGTGAGATCGATCCCGGTGAGGGAGCGGGGAGCCGACCTCGCCCATTCCAGGTGATCGGCGCCCATGCCCACGCCGACCTCGAGCACGTCCAGACCGCGTCCCTCGGCAAAGCGCGCGAAGCCGGGCAGAAACGGCTCGAGCCGGTACCGGCTCCTCGCCTGAGCCTCCAGGCGCTCGCGAAGCGAGTCCCCCTCGGCGTAGACTTCGCCGCAGGGGGCCTGGTCCCAGAAGTCGCGGACCCGCCCCTTGTCCGTCACGGGGGGGCTGAGTCCCGGGGCCCGCCGGCGACGGCGCGTGCCCGCGCGAGCACCGCCGCGACGTTCTTGTCCCAGGTGAACGACTCCAGGGCCAAGCGGCGGGCGGTGGAGGCCAGCGCCTCGCGTTCCTGGGCGGGCATCTCGACCGCCCGCCGGATCCCGCTTACGAGCGAGTGGAGGCTTCCGGGCTCGACGAGGAGCGCGGCCGGCGACGTGGCTCTGCCCGCCGGAGGAGGCGTGCCGGGGCGCCAGCCCTTCAACACCCAGCCGATCTGGTCCAGGTCCGAGGCCACGATCAGCTTGGCCATGGACATGTACTCGAAGAGCTTGGTGGGGCTGCCGAAGAACGGCGTGCCGTCCGGGTTCGGGACGTGCGGCGAGAGCAGGATGTCGGAGGCGGCCAGGATGCCCGGGGTCTCCCCCTGCGGCCGGAGCCCGGCCAGGGTGACGAAGGGAGCGCCCAGGTCGGGCCCGAGTATCGCGCGCACCCTGGGGGCGAGCGCGCCGTCGCCCACGAAGAGGAAATGGATCCGGTGCCGTTGCAGCCAGGACCGGTCGTCGCCGATCAGTTTTCGAATCGCGGTCGCCAGCACGTCGGTGCCGTGCCACTCCCCGAAGGTCCCCACGAAGGTGAGCAGCTCGGCCTCACCCGGAACGGCGAGCTGCTGCCGCACCTTGCGGCGCTCCCCGTCGGTGAACCGCGTGGGGTCGAAGATCAGGGGATCGATGCCGTTGGGATGGAAGAGCACCCGCTCGCGGGCGGCCCCCAGGGAGACCGCCTGCTCGACCAGCGCCTGGGAAACCACTACCACGAGGTCGGCGTGGCGAAGGTTGATCTTCTCGATGGCTTGCGCCAGGCGCTCGAAGCGCAGCCGCTGACCCCAATGGCGCTGCGCCCACACCTCGGAGCCGTTGAACTCCAGGATGAGGGGCACCCGGAGCCGGCGCCGCAGCAACACCCCGGACAGGTCGTTGAGGGCGTACCTCTGGTAGATGAAGTCGGGCGTGCTCCGACGGGCCTGCTCGCGGGCCGCGCGCAGGAAGACCGCTTGATAGCCGCGCTGGTTCACCTCGAAGGGGTAGGCAATCAAGAAGTCGGGCGAGACGACGATCTGTTCGGCAGAGGCCTCGACGAGAGGCTGCTCGTGAGCGCTCAGCAGGCGCACCTCGATGCCCGATCGCAGGAGGGCGTTGACGACACCCGCCACGTGGGCCACGGAGCCGCCCACGCTGGCGCCGAAGCTGAGCGCCGGCTTCAAATAGAGACAACGCGCGGAAGCGCCGAGGTGGCGGGGAACGAAAGGCTCGAAGGCGAGGCGGCGGGCGCGCAGCCAGGTCCCCGCCACGCGGGCGGCCCCCGCCAGCAACCCGGCCGCGATGCGCACAGCGGAGCGAACGAGCTGCGCCCGGCCCAGGGAGGAGGCTTCCCGACCTGGCAGCTGCCGCTGTCGCACGGGGGCGGGGACGCAGAAGGCGAGGACAACGAGGTAGTCGGCGAAGAGCCGCACTTCATGCGGCGCGCCGGTGACCACGACCGCGCCCACCCGAATCGCACGAAGGTGGGTGAGGCTCGCCCGCAGGCTCGACCGGCGCAAGCTCGTCAGGTCGCCGAACGACACGTCGGCCCCGAAGCGGGCGTGGAAGAAGGCCCGGACTTCACGAGAGGGCGGGGTGAGGGACAGAACGAGGGCGGGGGGGGGACCGGACTTCGACATCAGCGCTGGGGCCTCAGCGCGATCCGCTGGGAATGACCCCGACCCCCGCGGCGGTGTGGCTCGGCGTGTAGCCCGGCACCACCCCGCGCAGGGTCTCGAGGACGCCCTCGCGGTCGCCCTCGCGGGCCAGGGCCTCGAGCCGGGAGATCTGGTCCATCAGGTCGGGGAGCGGCGGCAGGCTCTGGACCGCACGCACCTTGGGCCGCACCTCGTGGCTGTGGCCCGCCTCCTCCGCGGTCATCAGCTCCTCGTCGAGCTTCTCCCCTGGGCGCAGCCCGGTGAACACGATGGGGATGTCCTTCTCGGGCACGCGGCCCGAGAGGGCGATCATCATGCGCGCCAGGTCTAGGATCCGGATGGGCTCTCCCATCTCGAGGATCAGGAGCTCTCCGTAGTGGCTGAGGCCCGCCAGCAGGACCAGGCCCACGGCCTCGGGGATGGTCATCAGGTAGCGCCGGCAATCGGGGTGGGTCACGGTGACGGGGCCGCCGGAGGCGATCTGCTCCTTGAAGAGCGGCACCACGCTGCCCGCGCTGCCCAGCACGTTGCCGAAGCGAACGGTGGTGAAGCGCGTGGCGGAGCGGCCGGCGTGCTCCTGGACGATCAGCTCGGCAACCCTCTTGGTGGCGCCCATCACGCTGGCGGGGTTGACCGCCTTGTCGGTGGAGACCAGCACGAAGCGCTCCACCCCCAGTTGGTCGGCCATGGCCACCAGGTTGAGGCAGCCCAGGACGTTGTTCTTCACCGCCTCCTCGGGGGCGTACTCCATGAGGGGGACGTGCTTGTGGGCGGCGGCGTGAACGACGTCCTGGGGTTGGTATTGCCGGCCGAGCTGCTCGACGCGGGCGGCGTCGCGGATGTCCGCCACCTGGGCTTCGACGTTGAGCTGCGGGTGCCGCTGCCGCAAGTGGCGGAACAGGAAATAGAGGTTGTTCTCGTCGATGTCGGCGAGCACGAGAGAGGCCGGGCCGTGGGTGGCGATCTGCCGGCAGGCCTCGCTCCCGATCGAGCCCGCGGCTCCGGTGACCAGGATCCGGCGGCCCCGGATGAGCGCGTCCAGCTCCTCGTCGTCGAATCGCACCTGGTGGCGGGGCAGCAGGTGGTCGGGGGAGAGGTCGTGCAGCATGGACAGGCTGACCCGGTCGTTCAGGTAGGCGAAGGAGACGGGCAGGATCTTGTAGCTCAGCTTCAGGTCGGCGCAGGCGGCCAGGATCTCGCGCAGACGAGCCGCCGGCATGCGCGGGATCGCGAACAGCAGTTGTTGCACGTCGCGGCTCGCCAGCAGCTCGGGCAGGCGATCGATGGGGCCAAGCACCGGGCACCCCCCGATCCACTGCCCCCATTTGCGCCCGTCGTCGTCCACGAAACCCACGACCTCGTAGGAGTGCTCGTCGGAGCGCAGCAGGTCGCGCAGCAGCAGGTCCGCGGCGGACCCGGCGCCGACGATGATGGTGCGGATCCGGCGGCCGGAGCGTGAGCGGCTCTGGGCGAGTAGCCAGTTCTGGGCGAGGCGGGGCGAGAAACGGAAGGCGCCCACCAGACTGGCGGTGAGGAAGAACTCCATGGCCAGGACCGAGCGCGGCGGTCCCGTCGTCTGGAGGAAGTAGAAGGCGGCCACGAAGCAGGCCGTCCCCGCCAGGGTTGCGGTCACCACGCGGAGGGCCTCGTAGAAGCCCGAAAGCCGGAACGACCAGCGGTGGAGGCCGAAAGCGAGGTGCAGGGCAAGCCGGATGGCCAGGAAGAGCGGCAGGAAGCGTCTGAAGATCTGCTGGTACTCGGGCCAGATCTGCCCCTCGAAGCGCAAGAGGTAAGCCGCGTAGAGCGAGGCCGAGATGAGCAGCCCATCCAGGGCCAGGATCAGGACGAGGCGCCGCCCGCCCGCGAACCACTGCGGAGCCCGCCATCGCGAGGGGACGGTCACGCCGGCCTCACCGATCTCGCCATCCTCCACTCGGCCACGGTCAGGAAGAGGCCCAGGCCCAGGGCGGCCCAGGTCCAGACGGGGCCCTCGTTCCTCCACGCGACCACCGCGGCCGCGGTCAGCGCGGCCGACCCCAACCCGATCGCTCCCGCCACCCTCGCGTGGCCCCAGCGCAACGCCAGGCGCTGGTAGAGGTGCTCACGGTGGGCCTGGTACCACCGCTCGCCACGGCGGACGCGTCGCGCGAGCGTCCAGGTCGCGTCGGCCAGGAACAGCCACAAGCTCAACGCCACGAAGGCCACGGCCCGTGGCCGGGCGTCCGGCGGGGCGGCCAGCGCGAGGGCGGCGAGAGTGTACCCCAAGAAGTAGCTGCCGACGTCGCCCAGGAAGACGCTGGCCGGAGACCAGTTGTAGATCAGGAAACCGGCGGCGGCCCCGGCCAGGGCCGCCCCCAGCAGGGCCGAGAACGGGTCCCAGGCCGCGAAGAGGATTCCCAGTCCAGTCACCGCCGCTTGGAGCGCCGCGAGGCCGTCGATCCCGTCGAGGAAGTTGTAGAAGTTCACGACCGCGACGATCCACAGGACGGCCAGGGGCTCGGCCAGTGGGCCCAGGGGAGAGTCCAGGGGCGGGGGCAGGGGGATCCGCTGGATACCACCCAGACCCAGGACGACCGCCAGCGCCACCGCGAGCTGGGCCGCGAAGCGGCTCCAAGGTGAGAGGCCGAAGCGATCGTCCCAGAGGCCGACCCCGGCCAGGGCGACGCCCCCCAGCAGAAGCGGGAGGGCGTCCAGGCGGCTCTCCCACCCGGCGCGTGCGAGCCAAAGGGTGACGAGCACCGACAGGACGATGGCCGCCCCGCCTCCGCGGGGGACGATCGTCTGATGCGAGGAGCGCGCGGTCGGCCGGTCCAGGAGGCCCCCGCGCCGGGCGGCGGCCCGAAAGGTCGGGGTGGCAACGACCGCCAGCACGAAGGCGAGGGCGAGGATGGCCGTCGGCGATGTCGGCACGTCCGCATCATACGGGAGGATGGGTGGGGCAGAGCGCGTCCGCTCAGGCAGCGTCCTGAGGTGCGATGCGGACGGTCAGGACCGAGGGAATGTCTCCTTCCCTGCACCAGGCCAGGCGCACGGTGGGAACGGTGACGCCGTAGCTCGGAGAGACGCGCCCCTCGCCGATGGCGAGCGACCACTCTTCGGGCGGGCCCCAGTCGAGCCCGAACGTCCGGGATCCCACCTCGAGGCGTACGCGTCCCGGGCCCGTCGCCCGCGCCCTGACTTCCGGCGCGAGGTGAAGCGGGATCTCGATGTGATGCCGCCCGGAGCCCTCGAAGGCGTCGCGCACGAGCAGGCTGTGGTGACGATGATCGAGCGCGATGGTTCGCACCGGGGTGACGGGCGGGGACAAGCGCTGGTAGCCGGCGTGCGCCCCGCAGAAGGTGTCGATCTCCGATCCGGTCTCGAAACTCCGAACCTGAGGCCTCGCGTCGTACTGGAGGGCCCAGAGCAGGGCCGGTTTCATGCGATTGATCTCCTCGCCGTCCACCCGCGGGGTGTTGTGGAAGGCCGTCGAGCGGAAGCGGTTGCGCTCGGCGAAGGAAGCCGTGTAGACGTAGGATCCGCAGTCGTTGACGAGGAGCACTCCGTCCAGAGCGGCCTCGAACGAGAGGCAGTCGTTGTGGCCGTGGCCACCCCGGTCGGCGAGCCCCACCCGCCCGCAGTCGACGAACACGTGATCGACGGCGTTGCGCATCACGAAGAAGCCGCCGTCGGGGAACGCGGTGGAGCCGGGCGGCCGCGGGGGTGCGCCGGCCTCGGCCAGGGTCTCTGCCGCGCGAGGCCCGAGCAGCCAGAAGGCCTCGCTGCGGCTGCCCCCCGACGCGTCGCGCAGCTCCTGGACGTCGAACGCCACCCCTACCAGACCTGGCAAGTAGCGATGGTCGGTGAGCGCCTGGCTCCCGAGGGGGAGGGCGCGCGCGTCGTCCGCGTCGCCCCAGAGCGGGGTGCCGCCGTCCGGACGCGAGTACGCGGCGGTGAAACGTGCCATGGCAACCAAGCGGTCGCGGTACTCGGTGGGCACGCCGAGCCCGCACGCCTGCCGGTAGAACGCGGGCAGCAGGAAGAGCTCGGCCACCAGGCGGTGATAGGCCACCGAGGCCTCGAAGTCCACGCCGTCCGGGTACACCTGCCGCGGGATCTCCTCGCAGAGCAATGACCAGCCCCGCTTCTGCCACCGTTCGGCGTCTTGTCCGGGGCCGAAGAAGAGACCCGCGAACACGAGGCCCGCCGCGTCGGCCGTGCAGTGGTTCCCGTTGACGTCCGAGTACTCGAGGTGCCGCTCGGTGAAGTCCCCGTGCAGGTAGAGCGCGCACAGGAAGCGCTCGCGAAAGCTGGCGTCGGCCCAGGCGCGACTCGCGTGGAAAACACGGAAGAACCAGGTCCAGCTCAGGATACGAAGCGCCGCCTCCATGGTGCACGACCAGTTCACGCTCTGCGCGTACGGGTTTGCTTCGATCCAGTCCTCGAGCACGGCGCGCACGGCCTCTGCGTAGCCCTCGTCGCCTTCCAGCAGATACGCCTGCCCCGCGGGCATCAACCACTGCAGGCGGGAGAGCTCCCATGGGATCTTGACGTCGCTCGTGTCGTGGGGGTTCACGTAGACGATGTCGCGCATGTATCGGAGCGGCCACGCGACGCCGGAGCGAAAGTCCCGCAGCCAGTCGATGCGCGGCCCGAGCTCGACGGTCTCGGAGCCAAGGATCCTCACGCGGTGGGCGATGGCGTCGTCGGCCACCTTCAGAAGGCTCTCCTCGTCGCCCGGACAGAGGCGGCGGTGCTCGGCGCAGTCGACCCCGGCCGTGTAGGCCGGATAGGGCGTGGTGGCGAGCCGCTGCCACAGCGCGTCGACGTCGACTTCCCCGCAGGCTCGCAGCAGCGCGCGACCGCCGAAGCGCCGGGCGCGCCAGGGCGCCACGAAGCGCTCCGCCTCGGCGGTCGCCATGGCGGCGAGCCGGCGGGCGATCACCCGGGGTGGCTTGCGCAGCGCACGGAGGAGGATCTCCGTTCCCGGCAGCATTTGCAGCATGATAGCGTACGGTTGGTTGACTCTCCCCACACCTGGTGACATGGGACGAAGACTGCTCGCCCTCGCTGCCCTGTTTCTCCTGGTGCGCGTCGCGACGATCGCCGCCTACCGCGACACGCTCTACTATTACGGCCTGATCGCGCACCAGTTTGGGATTGCGGAGGCCGCCTACCGCGGACACTGGTTCGCTCACGACCCGGCCCTTTCGGGCGGCGCTCTGAGTGAAGCGAAGAGGCAGGGACGCCACATCCCCATCGAGGAGTGGGACCGCCTACAGGGATCGGGTCGCTACGTCACGTTCCCGGCCGCGGACCTGCCCGGGCTGGGCTATCTGATCGCGCTCACCAGCCGCTGGCTCGACGACCACCTGACGACGCGCTGGGCTATGGCCGTTCAGGTCCTCGTCGAGATGATGAGCGTCCTTCTCTACGTTCGCTGCATCGTTCCCGTCTTCGGGGAGCGGCCGGCTCTCCTCGCTGGCCTCGTCTACGTGTTTGCCTACCCGTTCATCTGGCCGATTGCGAGCCTCCCCATGCGTGACGTGTTCATCCTGGGTGTGTATTCCTCGTTCATCACGGCTACTTTGTCCTTCCTCCGGATGCAGGGCGGGAGCTCCTGGCTGCGCTCGGGGCTGCTGATCGCGGCAGGCTCGCTCCTGCTGTGGGTGAGGCCTCACGCGTACTACTTCTTCCTCGTCCTGTTGCCGCTGGTGGCGCTGGCCCGCCGGCGATCGCTCCGGGAGCGAGCGGCCTTCGCCGGCGTGCTGGTCCTCGTCCCGTGGCTCGTCTTCGGCCATCCACTACGGCTCTTCAACCTCCGACACTACGGCGTCGCTGCGACCGACGCGATCGGCCGGACCCTCTGGCAGCACATGGGCATCGCGAAGGACAACCCCTACGGCTTTGTGCTGGCAGACGAGGGCATGCTCCCCTGGATAAAGGCCCACTACGGCAGGGACGTCGACTATGCCTCGCCGGAAATGAACCGCCTCCTCGGCGACTACGCCCGGCGTGTCATCTGGCAGGATCCCGGCTTCTATCTGAAGACCGTGGCCCTGAGCTGCCGGGAGATGGCGAAGACGCCCCTCGATCTCGTTCCGCCGTTCCCGCTCGTGGAGTACGCGAGCTCGGGCCTCTCGCTGCGCGAGTACGCGCGAGCTCACCCGCTCTCCTTCGCCTTCAAGGCCATCAACCGCGTCGTGCTGGCGGTCTTCTTCTACGGCGGAGTGCTTCTGACCGTCCGTCTGGCGAGGCGTGAAATGGCACCGCGCCTCGAGCTGGCTGTCCTCATGAGCCCGCTCGTTTATAGCATGCTCGTGCAGGCCGCCACGCACTTCGAGTCCCGCTACATGGCGGCCGGGGCTTGGGTCCTGGTGCTGCCCTGGGCCTGCTCTCTCGAGGAAGCGCTCGCCGGGCCGCGCCGGACGGCCGGCGCAGATGCCGCCGGCCCCGCAGCGTGACGGGACGCCAGCGGTGACCAGCTGAAGCGCGCGAGCCGGCGGCTCGTGTGGCAAGATGATGCGTCCGTGACCCGCGGGGCCGCCACCATGAAGCTGCGATGAGCGACCTGTCCCCTGACCCACGCCGTCCCGGCTCTCGGGCCGCGGGGTCGCACTTCGAGCACGGCCTACTGAGCGTCGTGATCCCCTGCTACAACGAGATCCGGGTCCTCCCCCTCCTTGAAGAGCGTCTGCTGTCTACTCTCGAGGCCCTGGGCATGGCCTGGGAGGTGGTGTTCGTCGACGACGGGTCCCGGGACGGCTCCTACGAACGGCTCGCGGCTCTGAGCGTGGCCGACCCCCGCTTCAAGGTCCTGCGCTTCTCCCGCAACTTCGGACACCAGGCGGCCATCACGGCAGGCCTCGGGTGGGCACGCGGAGAGGTCATAGCCGTACTGGACGCGGACCTGCAAGACCCGCCCGAGCTCCTCGCGACCTGCCTCCAGCACTGGCGCGAGGGTGACGTGGTCGTGTACTGCCAGCGCGAGGAGCGCAAGGAAGGACTCCTCATGCGCCTCCTCTATGGCGCGTTCTACCGGTTGTTGCGCGCATCCTCGGAGGTCGCGATGCCGCTGGACGCCGGCGATTTCTGCGTGATGGACCGGCGGGTCGTCGACGTGATCGCCGCCCTGCCCGAGCACCGCGTGTTCGTGAGGGGTCTGCGGGCGTGGGCGGGCTTCCGGCAGCGCGCGCTTCCCTACGAGCGCCCCGCCCGGGCGGCGGGGAACACCAAGTACCGCCTCGGGAAGCTGCTGGCCCTGGCTGGAGACGGGCTCTTCTCGTTCACGCTCATTCCCCTGCGGGTGGCGACCTGGCTGGGGCTGCTCCTGATCCTTGCGAGTGGCGCTTGGGGGACCTTCGTACTCGCGTGGCGGCTCTTCGGGTTCCGCGTCTTCGGCCTCACCGCCTCGGACCTCCCCGGCTGGACGGGTTTCGTGCTGCTGCTGATCCTGTTCGGCAGCGTTCAGCTCGTCCTGCTCGGCGTCTTGGGGGAGTACGTGGGCCGCATCTACGAGGAGACGAAAGGCCGTCCGCGATGGGTGATCGAGGCCGTGCACGGTTTCGAGCGCGGTCCCGAGCGGCGCTGAGCAGCATCGTGGTCCCCGCGTCGACCGGCAAACGTCACTAGGCGCCGGCTTTCTCGACGGATGCCATGACCGAAGTCCCGAGCGGCGGGTTACGGACGAGTCCCAACTCGACTTTCATGACCACTTTCAGCGCATCGTTGACCAGGGCGTTTGGCGGCTGGAAGCCTGCCCGGATCGTGTTCGCATCGGGTCGGCGGCCTGCCACGACGCGTCTGAGCACAAGCAGCGGCAGGAGGCCGAAGCCCCAGTACTGAACGGTTCTGACCCGATGGGTGAGACCGTCCAGCTCCGCGGCCAACGTGCGTTTCGAGTAGCGACGCAAATGCCCTGCGGCCACGTCATAGGCGCTGAAGAATGCCTGGAGGGCCGGGACGTTGACGAAGAGGTGCCCGCCCGGGCGAAGATGCTTCACAGCCGCGCGGACGAGCACGGCCGGGTTTCCCACGTGCTCGATCACGTCGAAGAGAAAGCAGACGTCATAGCGGCCGAGCAGTGGCCGATCCTCCTGCGTGACGTCGTAGTAGAGCGTCCGGCCGCGGGCGGGCCCGGCCATCCGCAGGGCGGGGAGGTTGAGGTCGGTCATGTCCACCCGCCAGGGCGTCGCTCGCTCCAACTGCTCGCGGAAGCGGCCCGCACCCCCGCCGATGTCGAGGGCGAGAAGGGGACGGTCGAGGGGCAGCCCGGTCGTCTCGATAAGGCGCACCGCGACGGCGAGTCGCCACTGCATCCAGAAGTGGCTGTCGTCGCTGAGGTCGTACCAGTCGTCGGGAAAGGGCGTCTCGCACACCGGCGAGAGGTACTCGATCGACGGCTTACGCGTGACAGCGCTGCTCCCGTCCGCCGGCTGCGCCTCCCTTCCGGCCACCCCGCCCCCTTCCTTGCTGACCCCGATACTCTAGCCTGTTCGGCCCTTGCCGGCCGACACGCGCCGACTGCGGCACCCTCCGGCCGGGGAGCCGCGGCTGCGCCTGGCCCTGGACGTCGTGCGCCTCCGGCGACGACAATGGGGCGGATGAGCGACCCGCCCGAACATGCCGCTCCGCGCCGACCGGTAGTATTGCTCTTCTTCCTGGTGATGGCGGGCCTCCTGGGCGCGATCGTCGAGGGGGGCGCCCGGCTGTGGTCGGCTCTGCGGGAGGGGCGCGAACGCGCGCCGGTCACCGTCGGTGCGCCACTCACCCCGACCCAGGCGGAGGCTGCGGGTCGAGCGCTCGATCTCGACCCCTACGAGATGGCTGACCCGCTCCGGCCGGGGCGCTGGCGGCTGCGACCGGGTTACCGCGCGAGCTTCGCCGAGATGCTCGTGGCAAAGCGCGGGGCGGGCCGCAGCCTGACCGTCCGGCACATGGAGCAGGCTGCGGAGAGGCTCGGGATCGCGCCTGACGAGACTGCGGTCGAGGTGAACAGCGGCGGCTACCGCGGGCCGGCCCTCGATCCTTTCCACGGCCACTACCGCATCCTCGCGCTCGGCGATTCCTGCACCTTCGGCACGCCCGTGTCGGAACGCTACCCCTACGCGCGGGTGATCGAGCGCGGGCTGCGCATGCGCGGCCTCGAGGTGGAGGTCGTCAACGGGGGCGTCGAAGGGTACTCGCCGGCCGACGTGCTCGCGCGCCTCGAAGAGCTGCAAGCGCTGCGCCCCGAGCTGACCACCCTCTACATCGGCTGGAACGCGCTCTACCAGGACCGCTACCTAGACGATGCACGCGGCCCGAGACGATACCTGCACAGCGCCCGTCTCTTTGCCCGGGCTTTCGAAGCCGCCCGCCAGAGGTTCGGCGACCGGCAGAAGGCCGCGACCGAAGCCTACGAGCGGCCAAAGCAGCCCGACCGCTACGCTCCGGAGCTGCGGCTTCTGGAGCTGTACGTGCCCTCCTTCATGCCCGACGTCGTCCGGATCGTGGAGGCCATGCGGGCCGCGGGCAGCCGGGTCGTGATCCTGACCCTTCCGGGCCTCTACTCGACGGAGCGTGAGCCGTCGGCGCGCGCGCTCGAGATTGGCCACCTGCCGACCTTCACCGACAACCCCATCGTCCTCGCGCGCATGGCGGAGCGCTACAACGACGCGCTCAGGACTCTCGCGCGCCAGCTCCGACTGGACCTGGTCGACCTCGACCTCTGGGCACGCCAGACGCTCCAGCCTCCGGACGAACACTTCATCGACTCCGTCCACCTGGACGAGCTGTCGCAGGAACGAGTCGGCATCTACCTGGCCGGTGCCCTGGCACCGCTGGTGCAGGATCACGGTGGGGCTTCCCCGGCCGAGAAGAACCGCCCGGATCGCTAGATCCAGCCGTTCTGGCGCAGCAGCTCCACCTCGGCGGCCAGCCCCTCCCGCCAGCCGCGGGGGGAATAGCCCCAGTCGTGCTGGGCGTCCTCGTACGAGAAGGCTTTGTCCTCCGCGAGCCGCAGCACCTGCTCGGCCGAGATGCGCGGAGGAAGGCGGAGGCGGTGCCACAGCCCCGCTGCCCAGGCCATGGGTCGCAGCGGCAGGTCGAGGAGGAGCGGGCGTCGGGCGAGCAGGTGGGCGACGTGCTCGACGAGCTCGCGCAGGCGGCCGGCGGCGGCGCCGGGCAGGTTGTACTCCCGCCTCGCCGCCCCCTCGCAGAGGAGGGCGTCCACGGCCGCCCGGCCGAGATCCTCGACGTGGACCGGCTGCACGAGGGCTCGCCCTCCGCCGGGCAGGGGCACGATCGGCGAGCGGGCCACGAAGCGGATGAGCCGAGAGAGGTTTCGGTCTCCCGAGTCGCCGTAGATCATGGTGGGACGAAGGATCGTCCACTCTCCCCGCATCCCGCGGACGCGGTCCTCGGCGTCGCTGCGAACGGCCTTCGAGGCCGCGGGGAGCCGCGTGAACAACGCGGTGGAGGAGAAGAACACGGCGCGCCGAAGCCCCGCGGGCTCGACGGCGCTGACGACCGCATCGGCGTGACCGAAGCCGAGCGAGGCGACGTGCACCAGGGCCTCCGCGCCGTCGAGGGCGCGGGCGAGGCTCCCCGCGTCGGCGAGGTCGCCCTCGATGGCGGTCACGGCTTGCGGGAGTCCCGGCCGCGCGGCGGGGGGCCGGACGAGGGCGGCGACCTCGTGGCCCCGCCGGAGGAGCTCCGCGACGACCCGCCTCCCGGTGAAGCCCGTTGCGCCGGTCACCGCGACCCTCATCGCAAGGGCATTCTGACACGGCGGATCGGCGCCCCCCTCGGCCGCCGCGACCCCGCCCCTCCTCCACCACTCTGGGCGGCCAAGCGTGGACACACTCCCTCGGCTTCGGTGCAGGGACGGATCACCTTCGCCTCTGCCGCCGGGGTTGCCAAGTCTTCGGAGTACCGGATCTCGAGTCAGGTTGCGCGACCGGCGAGGAAGTACCCGGAGGCCAGCCGACCCAGGCGATCTCCCCAGCGGGTGTTTCCCTCGAGGAGACCTTGGAGTCCCGCCAAGAACAGGTTGCTGAAGGGGCCGGAGAACGCAACCGAACCTCGAGAGTCGATGATCTCGAAGCCCGCATTCTGGAGGAGACGGGTGATGGACGACAGCGTGAACCGCTGGACGTGCGGTGAGTTCGCGAGCGTGGACGGCTTCCCCGGGTCCACGGCCTCGGGACCCAGGTAGCGCGTCTTGGTGGATTCGACGAGATGACAGAAACCCGAGCGGAACAGGAGATCCCCGATGCGGAGCCTGCGCCAAAAGAAGTCCTCGATCTCGAACCAGCCGTAGCCGTTGGGGACGGTCACGAGGAGCGTGCCATGGGGCCCGAGGCGGGCTCTGATCTCGGCGAGGAACGATCGAAGCTCTTCGTCGTGGAGATGCTCGAGGACCTCGGAAGCGATGATCACGTTTGGGGTTGCGGAGACGGCCGAAAGGGGGCCGACGGTCAGGATCCCCGGATCGAGGCCCTCCGCCCTCAGCAACTCTCTTCCGTGTTCGATGCTCCCGGCGTCGAGATCGATGCCCTGGACCCGGTAGCCGAGCTTCGCGAGCGGCCGACAGAGCATGTAGCCCGTGCCACACCCGACCTCGAGGATCTCATCGGCCCTGGTCGTGTAGCGCAAGACCCAATCGAGCCGCTTACGGCTCCCGTAGACGTTCTCGGGGACGTGGAGTGCGTCCAGCGGAGCCGCGCCGCGGGAGCCTCTCGGAAGGTCAGGCATGGCCGTTGCGGAACAGCCGGAAGCGAACATAGAGAACGCTCATCACCAGCATGAGCCCATAGGCGAGGCTTGATGAAATGGACGCTCCAACAAAGCCCATCGCAGGCACCAGCAGCAGGTTCACGACCACGTTGACGAGAAGGGCGATCAGGGGTGAGTAGACGACGATCAGGGGCATGCCGCAGGAGGCGAACAGGTTCATGAGCACGGTGTTGATCGCGTAGAATCCGACGCCGGGCAGCAGCCACCCGACGGCCGCGGTGGACGGGTCGAAGGCGGCGCCATAGGCCAGGTGGATCAGAGGCCCCGCGGCGAAGAAGGTCACGAGCAGAGCTACAGGGGTGACCGGGACCATGACCCTCAGGACCCGTCGCGCCAGTCGCCACCGTTCGGCGTCATCCGGGGCCGCGGACAGCCTCGGGAAGAGTACGGTTCCCACGACCGTGGGCAACATCAGCAGGATGTCGGCCAGGCCTACCGTGACGGAGTAGTAGCCCGTCTCCTCGGCCCCGCGCAGGTACTTGACGAGAACGATATCCGATTTCAGCACCAGGAAGACGAACAGGCTTCCGGCATAGGTGCGGAGTCCATAGTGCAGACCGCTGCGCAGGGTCGACATCGACCATCTGATCGGTCCCGTCAGGAGGGGCTGGAGGCGCACGAAGCTCCAGATCGACCCGAGCACGACCGTCGCCAGCACGAGGGCGAAGAGGGCCTCGGGCGACACCACACCCAACGGGAGGGTCGCGGCAACGAGGACCACCGCCAAGACGCGGGTCGTGAGATCGATGACGTTGTAAGCGTGGATCTGCTGGGTCCCGATGAGTAAATTCTGGAGGAGGAGGCTGGCGAGACCCGTGGGGACCGCGAGGAACGCCAGTGCCAGCAGCAAGCCTCCGATGGGAGCGATGTCGGGCCGCACCTGGAGCAGCAGGAACGCCGCCAAGGTCGTCACGCCACATCCGGCGCTTACGACGAGAGAGTTCCCGAGGAGAACGGGGAGCGTCTGGGGCTCGCGAGCGACGTAGTAGGTGTTCGAGGACTGCAGCCCGAGGTTCCCCAGTTGCACCCCCATGGCGGCGACCGTGTTGGCGACCGCGAACATGCCTCTCCCCTCGGGACCGAGGATGCGCGTCACGAGGATGCTGTTCACGAACCCAAGCGCGACGACGAAGATCCGCGTGAAGTACGTTTCCGCGACCTGACGTATGAACTGCGACGACAGGAAGCTTCGCAGAGTGCTGGTCCGGGGGACGGCGCGGAGATCCATCAGCGGGCTCGAGGCCGTCCCTGGTGGTCGGCCGGGGAAGCGAGCCCGGACGGTGTCTCTCCGCTCATTTCTTCAGCTCTTCCTCGGCGGGAACGTGGGATCCTGGCATCGAGAGCCGAGCGCCCACCGTCGGGGCATTATAGGCTGCTGGCCGGCACCCGGCAGTTGTGGGAACGAGCCGGCTGGATGGCGAGAGCATGGGGCGGGAGAGCGGCGCCGACGCGGGAGTGACGCATCTTGAGGGAGTGTAGTGCTGTGAACAGCTCACGCGTTCGGAGGGGCCCATGCAGGACATAGTCGCACGAGAGCATGCAGTCAGGCAGTGGAGCGCGAACCCTTGCGGTGCGGTGACCGGCGATGAAGCCTCCCTGGACTATTTCCTGGAGGTAGAGCGGAATCGCTACGATCAACAACCCTGGCAGCGTGCCCGTTTCCGGTTTGACCAATATGCAGGCGAACGCGTTCTCGAGATCGGCGTGGGCCTCGGCACGGACCTGGTGCAGTTCGCGAAGGCCGGCGCCGTCTGCCACGGGATAGACATCACCGATCGGCACCTCGAGCTGACGGCCCGGAACTTCGCGCTTCGTGGGCTGCCGGTCGAGCTCAAGAAGTGCGATGCCGCCCGCATCGACTACCCGGCCGGCCATTTCGACGTGGTCTACTCGTTCGGAGTCATTCACCACATCCCCGACGCTCAGACAGTGATCCGGGAGATCAGGCGGTTGCTGAGGCCAGGCGGGAAATGTCTCATTGCCCTCTATCACACGTATTCGCTCTTCCACCTTTTCATGGTGTTCGTGCGCGGGATCCTGCTGGGCAGGTTGTTCCGACTGGGTTACGCGGGGCTGATGGCAACGATCGAAGGCGGGGCTGACGGGGTGACGATCAAGCCGTACGTGAAGGTCTACAGCCGACGGGAAGCGAAGGCGCTGCTCGCGGGATTTGCCATCGAGCACATCTCGGTACACCACCTCGAGATCGGGCGCTTTCGAACGTCACCCCTCGGACGCCTGGCCACCCCGCTGCTCAGACGGCTCGAGCCGCTGCTGGGCTGGTACGTCGTCTGTGAGGCGAACAAGCGCTAAGGGTCTTCGCGGTCACCGGAGCGTGGCGTACGTGGCGTACGGCCGCTACTTCGACGTCGGGTCCATGAGGCGGCTCACGCGACCGCCGCTGGTGGCGGGCCAGGAGAACCGACGGGCGGCCAGCGGTTCCGGCTCATTTGTGGGCGACGACCGTGAGGTACCAGCCCCAGCGCCCGGCCACTCTCTCCACGAAACGTCGGGACGCGCCGATGGAGGGCGAACGCGACGGAAAGACATGGCAGTAGTCGATGTGATCCGACCGCACCGTCACCCTGGAGAAGCCGGCGAAGAGCCGGCGGCACTGTCGGCGGCTGAGGACCTTCACCAGCGGTGCTGCACCAGACTCCCGCGATCCGTGCTCGATGTCGGCCAGAAGACGACGGTAGCCTCTCTTCCAAAGCTCTCCCCGGCGAATTCCACGGCACAGAAAGGTCGCGACCCAATGAAAGGCAGAGTGCCGATGATAGAGACTGACGATCGCAAGGCCTCCGGGCCGGAGGACGCGACGGACCTCCCCGACCGCCGCCTGCGTGTTGGGAGTGTGGTGCAGCACTCCGAAGGAATACACGGCGTCAAACGAAGTGTCAGCGAAGGGAAGCCGTTCGGCGTCTGCGCGCACGAGCCGTGTCGTGAGCTGCTCGAGCGCGAAGCGACGGCGAGTCAGTTCAAGGTGCGTAGCGGTTAGATCTATCGCGTACATGCGGGCGCCGGCCCGGGCGAACTGAGCGTGATCCGTGCCGAGGCCTGGGCCAATCTCCAGAACGCGGCGGCCCTCGAAAGCGTGGAAGTCGACGGCTTCCTTGAGCCAGGGTGCGTAGACTTCGTAACGCTCGGCTTCTACCTTGCGGAAGAAAGCCGGGCTGCCTCGTTCCAGATCCCCCGCCGTCGACGCCCCGCACGGATCGGCGTTCCAGTGCCGCTGCGCCTCCAGCTTGTCGCCAGGAATCGCCATCAGGGCTCGGTGCCGTTCTCCCGGTCGTCCCGGACAGTTGCGGCGGGTGCGACCACTGCATCAAGGACTCTATGCTGCGCGAAAGGGCTCAAGTCTCGGCCGGCCCGGGTCCGACTCCGGCAGCCTCCATTCTGCCTCCGAGCCCGGGAGTCCGTCCAGAGTCGCCCACGCTCGACGCCTGTCACTCCTCTCGTCCCGCCGCAAACCTGGTCGCCATGCTGCGCCCCCTCATCAGATCGGCGGCGGTGGCGTAGAAACGGATCACGCGATCGGTCTCTCTGAGCCCGGCGAGCAGCCAGTGCGCCGGCACTTCAGTGAGGCCTCCGAAGGTGCTCTGCACCGTCTCGCACCCGCACTCCTGCCGCATTGCCTCGGAGCTCTGCGCGTCCGCGGCATCGTCGATCAGCAGCGGGACCATGGCCCGCTCCGCGATCTCGCCATTCGGATACGCCCCACGCAGGAATATCGAGGCAAAGCGGCCATCCAAACCCTTGGCCGAGAGAACCCTGTTGGCGCAATGGTCAGTGCGCGGTATGTAGCCGGCAATCCGGACCGGCGGTCGAGGCGATACCCATGGCAGCTCCTCCCTGCTCGCGCGACAGTCCAGCATCTTGAACTTCCACCCTGTTCCTGTCTGGGAGAACCGCTGGATTTCCCCGTTGCGCGTGATGAATCCCTTCAACGGCGCGGAAGTCGTCCTGGCGGTAAAGTAGACTACGGAAGCGCTCGGCGTTTCCGGCGTCAAGACGAAACCGGCGAGCCGCACCCGACCGCCGCGGTACATGCGATGCAGTCGTGCGGCGGCCAGATGGAATTCACGCTCGGCGACGAAATCGATCCCGCACTCGTCCAGGCCAGCCGCGAGGACGAAGGTGTCCTCACCGCCTATGTAGACGTCGCGGCCGGCCATGACCCCAGGCAAGATGGAACCCACCACGGTCGCGCCGGGCCCGATCACCGCTCGCCCCATCGCGCGCAGCAGTTCGGGTGAGTGCGTCTGGTCCATGAAGCGCAGCTCCGACGGATGCCACACCAGAGGCGAGGAGGTCGCGACTGCAAGCACGAAGAAACCGGCCGCTGCCAATCTGAGTCTCTCATCGGCAGACCTGTCCAGAAGCGCCGAGAGGGCCCATCCACATGCCAAGAGAAACAGGGCGACCTCCGGCAGCTCGTAGCCGATCGACTTGTGCGCCGCAAACAGCACTGCCACCGGCACCGACAGCGCGGCGAGCCCGAGCACGCGGCTGGATCGAAACACCAGCAAGACGATCCCGCCGATGACGAGCGGGGGAACGCCCATCCACACTGGCGCCGCCATCAGAGCAGCCGCGGCCCACACGTTGCTGGTATGACGCTTCATCCACTGGAGCAGGAACCAGAAATCGGCCAGGTGCCGTCGCCAGACGTCGACGAATCCCCGGGGCGAGGTCTCTCCCGCCTGCCCCAGGATCATCGCCGAGATCTGAGTCAGGTAGGGCCTGACCGCAAGCACAAACGGGACAAGGACGACGACGAGCCCAAGCACCACGGGCACCAAGCGCCGGCCGCGGAGCGGGCCACCTTCGAACAGAGCCGCCCCGCCGTAGACCGCGATCACCGCGACCGCGGGTATGCCGAAGTAGTGCATGATGGACGCCAGGCCGATGCACAGCCCGCCAATGAAGGAATAGGAGCTCCGCCAGCCGTTGCCGCGGCTCGCTTCGAGCCATAACAGACCGCCGAGCCAAAACACCAAGACGAGATCGTCGGGGCGGAGCTTGCCGATCACCTCGCCGTGCGCCAAGTTTTCGGGGTTGTAGGAGATGAACGGGCAGAGCGTCACCGTTGCCGAGATGGCGAACAGCACGGCCAGGCGCTGGAAACACGTGAACCGGCAAGCAAACGCACCGGCGACCGCGACGAGGTACGAAACGACGAGAAGGCCGGCGGTGGCCACGCGCAGTGCAACTCCGGACGAAACGAGGACACCAACCAGCCAGTACTTCGTCGGCGGGTGTATGTACATGAGGGGAAGGTCGTAGACCGGATAGAAGAGCCGGCCGTAATGCTGATAAGCGTAGATGGAGGAATAGAGCCCCCGATCGTCGAAACCAGGAGAGTAGGGGAGGAAGAAGAGCGCCAGCAGCACGTTGCCCAATCCGGCGGCCGCGGCGACCAGCGGGGCAAGCGACTCCCTCGAACGGCCCACCAGCCTCATTTGGCATCGCCCGGCGATGGTGCGGGGTATCCGGGCTTCCTTACGAGCAGGCACAGAAGCGTCCGGTTGCCATTGACGGCGTCGGCCAGTTGGGTCGCGCCCACGACGATTCTAAACGGCAGTGATACCGCCACGTCCGACGACGGTAGGCGCCGCGTGAACACCCGCACCACCTCCAATCCCGCCTGACGCGCGGCCTCCGACAGCGCCGCCGCCGGCAAGTAGCATTGGTGCTCTGACGGAAACAGGCGATCGAATATCACCGCCGGACGCCCGGCGATCAAACGGCTCAGCCACGCGCCCAGCCGATAAACCGTCGAGCAGGGATTGGGTGTCTCGACATACCCGACACCGCCGGGCCGCAAACGCGCCGCAAGGTGGCGGAGAAACCCGACGGGGTCCATTACGTGTTCGATCACGTCGATGGCGGTGATCACCGGCAGGTCTCTGAGGTCAGGGGACGCTGCCTCGATAGTCGCGACCTCTGCGTCGATCTGTTTTTGTCGAAGCACAGCGACCGCGTCACGGGAGACATCCAGTCCGATCGGGTGGATTCCAAACAGGTCTCGCGCGGCTGCCAGGAACTCGCCGGTGCTACAGCCCACGTCAAGGACCCGCTGGCCCCGGAGGGAACCGACGTCGACGGCGCTGCCGATTACCCTGAACGTGTTCGCGCAGCGGGCATGTACTCGTCTCAACCGCCCCCGCCGCTTGCGGAAGTACGGATGCTCCATGTACTCGCGGGAGTCATGCCGGGCTGTTTGCTCCGCGGCCGTCGCGCGCGGCGAGTAGTGTAGGGCGCCACAGCGAGTGCAGGCGTTCAGCCTGGCCCCTCGCAGGCGGACCGCCGGCGCGGCGTCGAGAGCGGCTGAACAAATGACGCAGGCTTCACTCCTGTGCGCGTCGATCGCATCAGACTTCCTCTGGTTGATCGCGGCACCTGCAAAGCCGGGAGCGTGGTAGCGGAACGAGATGTCGAGGATCGCGAGGCTGGCTTTGATCAGGTCGACGAGACGGAGTTTGGACAAGCCTTCAGCGCGGCCCACGTAGATCGATGGAAATTCCGAAATCCTGCGGCCATCGCGCAGGCAGGCGGCGAGAACTTCGCTCAGGTAGATGGGGCTCGTGTACCGGAAGGTGTGCCGCGAGAGCATCTCGGCGACGCTGCGGGTGTAGAACCGGTGGCCGTTGCTGTAGTCGGTGACGTCGCGGCTGATGAGCAGGCGAACCGCCGAATTGCAGATGGCGCTGAGGGCACGCCTGCTGATCGGGCGGTTGATCGTCTGCGACCCGGGCATGTATTTCGACGCGATCACGAAATCGGTCCCGCCACGTTCGAGTGCAGCGACGCCCAGAGGGATCTCGGCGGGCCGGTGGGACAGATCGCCGTCCATCTCGATGAAGACCGAGTGCGTCGTGTGGGCCAGCCCCCACAGCATGGCATCAAAGAGCGCCCCGCCGCGCTGACAGCCGCGCCTCGTCTTCTTCCGCTGAAGAAGGTGGACTCGCGGATCTGTCTCCATGAGGCGCCGAACGAACTCGACGGTGCCGTCAGTGCTCCCGTCATCGGTGAACAGGAGCGTGTACCTGTAGCGGTCATCGAGTACGGCTTCCATCCCGGCGATGAGCGCGCGGATGTTGCGAATCTCGTTGAGGACCGGGATGTTGAGGAAGAGCGCGGTCCGAGAGGCGTGGTGCTCGGGTGTCACGACGGGACGACGCTACCCAATCACAGGTCGTGGGTCAACTGACCCACTACCGAATCAGACTGGTCGAGCGGGACGGTCAACCGTCGAGCTGCTGGCTCGCCTGGTGTGCCCCCCGGGTCGGTGCTCGCGCCGCACGGTGTTCAGGAAACCGCCAAGGGATCGTGTCCGCGTGCTATCCCGCCTGGCGCGCGGCGACCTGACGCGAGGCTCCGGCGCAGGGTAGCGAGCCTGCACCCTACTACTGCGTGTATCCGAGAGCCTTCAGCTGCTCGATGGTTTCGGGCAACAGCCGTGTGGGTCGGTCAGGGGCAGCGCGCCGCTCCATGCGCTCGAAGGCCTGATGTAGAGCCTGGAGGCGTCCGGCCTGCCCCGTCCCGAGAGTCTGCAGTGGAGGGGCGAGCTCTTTGGGGTCTGTGAGAAGGTCGTACTCGAGATGTACACCGACCGGCGCTGTGACCTCGACGAACTTGACCGAGTCGTCAATCGAGGCCTGAGCCGCATGGCCCGTGAGCGGGTCGTTGTTCTCGGCGAACAGAGTGCGTCGTGGCAGGGAGCGTCCCTCGAAAAGGGGGACGAGGCTCTTTCCGTCGAGCTTGAGCCCAAGGCTGGCATCGGGAAAGAGGATGCCAGCCAGGGTTGGAAAGACGTCGATCAGCGAGACGTCCACGGTGGAGGAGCCGCTGTAGGGAAAGGCATTGGTCCATGCGAAGAGAAGCGGGACGCGCAGGTTGAAATCGTGCAGCGACGCCTTCTCGGCCTTGAGAGTGTTCGACGCGTCCGACGGGACAAGGGCCCGTCCGTGGTCCGAGGTGACGACGAAGATGACCTGACCCGCAAAGATCCTTTCGACTCTGCTGTAGAGGTCGGCGATCCGGCGGTCGACGTAGCGGATGGCACGGCGATAGAGGGCGGCGCTCTCCATCCATCTTGTACAGTCCGCGTCCGGCGGACAGGGTTCGTCCAGGAAGGGAGCTTGGTCCCAAGGCCCGTGCACGTCGATGTAATGGATGTAGACGAAAACAGGAAGCTTGGGATCTTGCAGGTAGTCGAGCACCCGAGCATTGAGGGTGTCGGCATGTGAGCTCTTCTTCCACCAGCGCGCGTGGCTGTTCGTGGGGTCAACGGCCCAGGACTCGACGAAATCGTGTTCGTAGTGCTCGAAACCACGAGGGAACTGGCTCTCCGGCTTGAGATACGGGTTCGCGATGAACCCGGCGGTTTCGTAGCCGCGCGCCCGGAGATACTCCGCGAGAGTCGTGATTTCGGACGGAACCTGACGAATCCACCAGCTTCCCTCGCCGCGGTCCCGAAGCGCGGCCCCGCGCAGGCGCTCTGCCCGGTGAACCCGAGGATAGAGGCCCGTATGGAGCGACACGGTTGACGGGTACGTCCAGGGGGCCGCTGCCCGAGCGTTGAGGAAGTAGAAGCCCTTCCTGGCGAGCAGATCCAGAAACGGGGTGAGCCCCTCCTTCGACCCGTAGACCCCCAGCCGATCTGCGCGGAGCTGATCAATCAGGATGAGGACGACGCTCGGAGGGGGCGGCGGCTGAGTCCGGAGACATCCTGAGGCCGCGAGGGCGAACGCCAATGCCACGACGCCCGGCCTTTCGGTCAGTGATCGGCTCCGGTGCCCTTCACGCCATCCGATCGAGGACAACTCGGTCAAGAGTCTAGCGCGGCTGGCCGCCTGTCGGCAATGCGGTCGCGTCGCACCAAGGGTGCGGCCGGCGCGCCCGACCGGCCAGCTTCCCGTTGTGCTCCGGCGGGAACTTAAGGTACGGTGTGCCCGCCGCTGCTCCGTGGGAGTTGAACGAGTGGAGACCACCGATCGGCCGCAAACGCCGTCGCTCGAAGACGTCCACCGCTACTGGGAAGCGGCGCCGATCTTCAGCCTGGAAGTCCAGGCGGAGCCCGGCACCGAGGCGTTCTACGAGGCCGTGGACTTGCTCAAGCGCACGGACGTCGAACGATTCGGCATGGGCTTCTGGCAATTCGACTCGTGCAGGGGTCTCAAGGTCCTCGAGCTGGGCTGCGGCTCGGGCTGGCTGAGCGCGAACTACGCGCGAGGCGGAGCGGAGCTGGTGGCGACGGACCTGACGCCGAGGGCCGTGGAGCTGACCCGAAAGTACCTCGATATGCGGGGCCTCGCGGCCGTCGTCTGCCAGGCGAACGCGGAGGAGCTTCAGTTTCCGGGCCGGAGCTTCGATCTGGTGGTTGCGAGCGGCGTGATCCACCACACGCCGCACGTGGAGCGGGTGGCTTCGGAGATTGCGCGGGTGCTCAAGCCGGGAGGGACCGCGCTCATCAGCGTCTATTATCGCAACCTGCTCCTTCGGCCGTACTCTTTCTGGCTGACCAGGCGGGCCGTTCGGCTCGTCTCCGTCCAGAGCCGGGCGTTCGGACGATCGGCCAGCATCGACGACTTCACTCGACGCTACGATGGCGACGAGAATCCGCTGGGGCTAGCCTTCTCGAAGAAAGGGCTCCGTCAGGTCTTCTCTGGGCTCCGGCTCCGGCGCTTCGAGGTCCACTACTTTCCGACGCGGTTCCTGCCGGTCGCCCGCGCCGGTAGCCGCCTGCACCGGATGCTCGACCGGTGGCTGGGAACGATGCTCTACGCGGCGTTCCAGAAGGAGGGCGGCAAACCGTGACACTGTCTCGACCCCCGGCGTCTTCCGGATTCTTCCCAGAAGCGCTCCAACCAGGCTGTCCTGCGCCTCATCTCCGCCAACGGACACATCCGGCGCGGATAGAGTACCCTGCTGTTCCGCCGCTGACGCGAACAGCTTCACCCGGCCAGCAGGCTGCCGTGTCACCACGCGTCTGCTTGTGAGGAGAGATCACCGCGATGGGCACGAAGAAGAATGTGCGGGTACTGGTCAGCGGTGCGGGAGGCTTCATCGGACACCACCTGGTTGCGTACTTGAAGAAGCTGGGCTACTGGGTCCGGGGTGTGGACGTCAAGAAGCCCGAATACGCGGCCACGCGGGCGGATCAGTTCCTCCTGCTCGACCTCATTCGCTGGGAGAACTGCCTCGAGGCAACCGAGAGAATCGAGGAGGTCTACGCCCTCGCTGCGGACATGGGCGGCATGGGCTTCATCTCCGCCAACCACGGCCGGATCCTTCACAACAACGCGCTCATCAACATCCACACGCTCGAAGCCGCGCGACAGCAGGGGGTCAAGCGGTACCTTTATACCTCCTCGGCTTGCATCTATCCGGTCTTTCGGCAAACGGACACCAACGTCGTCCCCCTCAAGGAAGAGGACGCCTACCCCGCCCAGCCCGAAGACGCTTACGGGTGGGAGAAGCTCATGACGGAGCGCCTTTGTGACTACTACCGCAACGACTACGCCATCCAGACCCGTATCGTCCGCTTCCACAACATCTATGGGCCGGAGGGAACGTGGGAGGGTGGGCGCGAGAAGGCGCCGGCGGCCATTTGTCGGAAGGTAGCGTACGCGAAGCTCACCAGGAACCCGCAGGTCGAGGTCTGGGGCGATGGCCACCAGACGCGGTCCTTCTGCTTCATCGACGATTGCGTCACCGGTATGCACAAGCTCATGCGCTCTGATTATCCATATCCGCTGAACCTCGGATCCGATCGCCTGATCAGCGTCAACGACATGGTCGACATGGTGGCTCGGCTGGCGGGAATCAAGATCGTCAAGCGGCATATCCAGGGACCCCAGGGAGTGCGGGGGCGGAACTCGGACAACACCCGCCTGCGCCAGGTGCTCAAATGGGAGCCCAAGGTGTCTCTCGAGAAGGGACTCGAAGATACCTACGCCTGGATCGAAAAGCAGGTGCGGGCTAAGCTGAAGGCGGCGGCGGGGGCGCGGGAAGGCCAGCATTGACGGAGGTGGGGTCGGCGCCGACCGTGAGCAGCGAACCGTATCTCTCTGTGGTTGCCACATCGCGCAACGACGATCACGGCGGCAGCCTGCTGCGCCGCATGCAGATCTTCACGAACGGCTGGATCGAGCAGTGCATACGACACGCTCTCCCGGCCGAGCTCATCCTCGTCGAATGGAATCCTCCTCCCGATCGGGAACCGCTGGCCCAGGCCTTGCGCTGGCCCTCGGACACGGGTCCCTGCCAGGTACGGATCATTACCGTCCCGCCCGAGATCCACCGGCGCTACAAGCACTCGGAAGAGCTTCCGCTCTTTCAGATGATCGCGAAGAACGTCGGGATTCGGCGGGCCCGTGCGCCATTCATCCTTTGCACGAACATCGACATCCTGTTCAATGACGAGTTACTTTCGTTCCTGGCTTCCCGGCGACTGGAGAAGGGGCGCATGTATCGGATCGACCGGCACGACGCGATGAGCGACGTCCCCCTCTCTGCAAGCGTGGTTGATCAGCTCGAGTACTGTAGAGCTCACCTGCTCCGTGTCAATGGTCGTGAGACCACCTTTTCGCCCGGGCCGCCGCTCGCGGCCTTTCCTGGGGCCACGGGGGAGAGCGACTCGGGAATTCGATTTGGCGAGGGGTTTGCGCTCGAGCGTAGGACGACGGGAGAAGTGTTCTTGTCTGCCGGGTCCGAAGCGGTCATGGTCTTGCCGGGGCCCACGGGGGAGCGGCGCGTTCTGCGGATGTTGGTGGAGGCCGGGCCGAACCCGAGCCGAGAGGTGCTCACGCTTCACGTTCGCGACGAGTCGGGTCACAGTCTGGCAAGGCTTCCTTTCCGAAGCCAGGAGAGGGTCTTCATTCCGGTGCCCCCCTTGCCCTCCGGGGCCCCGGTGCGCGAGCTACCGCTCCGTCTCAGCGTCGAGAGAGCCGGTCGTCACCCCTGGGGACCCCGCATCCTCAACTGCCGGCTCTTTGAGTGGGGCTGGGCCTCCCCCGAGGAGCTGCGCCGCGAGATGGTCGACTGCGGGCAGGAGGCGATGAAGCCGTGCTCGGTCCCGGCCCATGATATCTACGACTACCTACAGGGTGTTGCGCTTCATGACGGTTGGGGCCAGCGCGACTGGATGGAGGGGCAACTCTACCGCCGAGCGTCCGACGGAGCCACCTTCTCTTCCTACACCGCGAGGCGGCTGCCGGGACGCGTCGTGGTCGATCTGGGGCCCGAGGAGTCGGTCTCCTCGCTCGAGGTGCTGGTCACCGACGACGAGGGAAGGGGGGTGGTCCGCCGGAGGGTGAGTGGCCGCGAGCGCATCGTGATCCCGACGCCGTCTCGTAGCAAAGGACGGCGCACGACGTTCAAGCTGGGCCTGCGTGGGGGCTCGGCCCGCGGGACGGCGGCAGAAGCACGCGCCGCGCAGGTCTACGGGCTGCGCAGGGTTGGCTTCGGCCAATCGCTACGTGCGCTCCTGCGACCCCTGGCCCGCCCACGAATCGACTACATCCACACCAACGGCTGCGGTGACTTCACGCTGATGCATCGCGAGCACTGGTTTCGACTGCGCGGCTACCCGGAGTGGGAGGCGTACTCGATGAACATCGACGGGTTCACGTGCTACGCCGCGCACAGCGACGGGCTCCAGGAGCTGGTGCTGGGAGAGCCGAAGCGCATCTATCACATCGAGCACGGCCTCGGATCCGGCTGGTCCCCGGAAGGCGAGAAGAAGCTCTACGAGCGGATCCGCTCCAAGGGGATCACCTGGATCAGCAAAGAGCAGATACTGGAATACGCTCGGCGCATGTACCGCAAGGGCCCCTTCATCTGCAACACGGAGGCATGGGGCCTCGGAGAGGAGCCTGTCGTGGAAACGTCTCCCGCGCCGGCCGCCCTAGCGATCCCGGCGGGGCGCGGGCCGGATGGCACGGCCACCGGATCGGGCGTGGACGCACCCACCGCGTTCTACGCGGGAAAGGAGTAGCTCCGTGCGAGTGTCGGTGATCGGCCTGGGGAAGCTCGGGGCACCGCTCGCCGCCGTGATCGCCCACAGGGGGCACACCGTGATCGGAGCCGACCTCAACCCCGAGTTCGTGCGCCAGATCAACGACGGCAAGGCACCCGTCGAGGAGACCGGTCTGCAGCAGATGATCGACGGTTGCCGGTCGCACCTGTCCGCCACCACCGACACTCAGGAGGCGGTGGCGCAGACGGAGCTCTCGCACGTGATCGTCCCCACCCCCAGCGGCCCGGACGGCAAGTTCTCCTTGAGGCACGTGCTCGACGCGGTGGCTCCCATCGGCGCTGCCTTGAGGGAGAAGACGGGCTTCCACGTCGTAGCGCTGACCAGCACCGTAATGCCGGGCCACACCGCGGGCAAGGTGCTTCCCGCTCTCGAGAAGGCGTCGGGCAAGAGGTGCGGCACGGACTTTGGTCTCTGCTACAACCCTGAGTTCATCGCATTGGGGAACGTGATCGACGGGCTCCTCCACCCGGACTTCGTGCTGATCGGCGAGTCGGACCCTCGCTCGGGGCAGCTCCTCGAGGACTTCTACGGGACGGTGTGCGATCGCGAACCGCCGGCCGCGCGAATGACCTTCGTGAACGCGGAGCTCACCAAGCTCTCGGTGAACACGTTCGTCACGACGAAGATCTCCTACGCCAACATGCTGGCCCAGGTCTGCGAGAGGCTCCCCGGGGCCGACGTGGACGTGGTGACGTCCGCCCTGGGCCTCGATACCCGGATCGGCAGGAAGTACCTGCGCGGGGCCTTGGGTTACGGCGGTCCCTGTTTTCCACGCGATAACGTCGCCTTCTCGGCGCTCGCGCGCGAACTCGGCAGCCCCGGGACGCTGGCCGAGGCGACCGACTTGCTGAACCGCGCGCAGGTGGACCGTCTGGAACAACTGGTGAGAACGCACCTGCCCACCGGGGGGACGGTCGGGATTCTGGGGCTCTCTTACAAGCCAGCCACGTCGATCGTCGAGGAGTCGCAGAGCCTCGAGCTGGCGCGGCGACTGGCGGGAGCCGGAACGCGCGTGTTCGCATACGATCCGGCCGCCATGGATACCGCGCGGGCGATCCTCGGGGAGAGGGTCACCTACACCGCCTCCGTTGCCGAGTGTGCGAACTCCGCGGACGTCCTCGTTTTGGCGACGCCCTGGGAAGAGTTCAGGCGACTGGATCCAGTCTCGGTCAAGGCCGGGGCCACGGTTGTCGACTGCTGGCGACTCCTTCCCCCCGGGCGCTTCGCCGCCCGGGCGAGACACGTGGTGTTTGGGCGGGGTTCCTAGGCTGAGTCCACGCCGCCTGGCGGAGGCGATCCTTTCGCGGATTGGCGCGGCGCGCAGTCTGTCCGGCGGCAGGTGATGCTCAGGCACTCGCGAGTCGAAGGCACCATCGCGAAGGCCAGGGTCTCCAGAGGTCGGTGGAGGGTCCTTCTCCAGCCCGCGCCCAGCAGAGAGTAGTTGAAGAACTCCTCACGCAGCACCTCGAGTCCGGAAAGCTCCGCCACGCCCTTCAGCTCGTCCATGGTGTACTCGTGGTGATGACCTACGAACGGAGCACCTGAGCGGTAGATCTCCCGGGCATCCACGAGGGGCGTCTTGCCGAGCAGGAGGTCGACACGCTTGGGCCAATAAGCGATGTTGGGCACTTCGAGGTAAACGACTCCCTGGGGTTCCAGGAGAGCGATCAGGTTCTCGAAGAAATGCTTCAGGGAGTGAGGGTAATGCTCGATCACCGCCATGGCGGTGACGGCGTGGAAACGCTGGGAGAGGGTCGCCCTCGGTTGAAAGGGATCGTAGTCGACCACCGCGATGCCTCGGGCTGCGATCGCCTGGAACAGCGGTGCGAAGGCGTCCCCGTAAAGGTGGAGCGACTCCGTCATGGTCACCGCGAATCCCAGGCTTCTGAGCGTCATGGGCAGGACCCCCCAGAACCCTCCCACGTCGCACACCGTCGAGGCGGGAGCGAACTCGACGAGGCGACGGTAGGCTCGGTAGAAGCGGACGGACGACGCCTGGAGGTAGGCGAAGAAGTTGAAGGCGCCGGGCTCCCAGGTGCGGTTGTTGGCGGCTATTCGGGTCTGCATCGCGGGGGTCCAGTGGGCGTAAACGTCGCGGACCGCCTGCTGGTACACCCGATCGAACTCGGGGAAAGAGAGGGTGCTGATCGTCACGTTCGCCGCTCAGCCCGCGGTGCCCGCTATGGCCGTCTCCGCGCACCAGGTGGCCTGCAGCCCGTCCTCGGCCGTGACCCCCAGGACGGACCGGCCGCACAGCGCGCCGTGGAAGTCCTCGAGCTGCTCCTCCTGACCCTTCTCGACCGTCCGGGTCTTGAGCCCTTCCTTGTCGAGGCCGTAGACCTCGAGGCTGCGGTAGTCGTCGAGTACGAAGCTCGCCCCGCCCGTGAACACTTCCACCCGCTCCTTGCCCGCTCCCGGGGAGCCGCTGCCCGTGTAGACCAGCGTGGCCACCGATCCGTCGGCGAAATCGAGGGCGACCACGGCGTCGTCGCGCGCCTTGCCCGGCGGCGCCGCCGACTGCACCCGGACCGGTTCGGCACCGGCCAGGAAGCGGAGCAGGTCGAAGAAATGGACGGCTTCACCCAGTAGCCGCCCGCCCCCCTCCCCCGGGTCGAGCAGCCAGTGCTCGGGCGGAAGAGCCCCCGCGTTGACCCGGTAGAGGAGCGTCTTGGGAGCGACGATCGGCCGGAGAAGCTCGGCGAGCCGCGCTGCGTGGGGCGAGAAGCGCCGGTTGAAGCCCACGGTGAGGAGGGCGCCGCGCCGGGCCACCGCCTCGACCAGGTCGCGCCCCTCGGCCGTGGTCATGGTCATCGGCTTCTCCACGAACACCGCCTTGCCCGCCTCGACCGCGGCCTTGGCAATGGGGTAGTGCAGGTCGTGGCGGGTCGCCACGTAGACCACCTCCACCGACGGGTCGTCGAGCAGCTCCCGGTAGTCGGTCGTCCCCTTCGGGAACCCGTCGTTCTGCACGGCGCTCCGGACGGTCAGACCGGTGCGGGCGCAGACCGAGGCCAGGCGGAACCCCGGGTGCTTCTTGAGCAGGGGCAGGAGCACGGAGCGGAAGTAGCTCCCGTAGCCCACCACCCCCACCCCGAAGCCGGAGGTCGGGGGGCGCGCGGGGCTCGCTCGGCGGGGCAGGTAGGTGTGAGAGGGAGCGCCGGCAGAAGCGGCCTCCTCGTTGTAGTCGAGGAGCACGCCGATGGGACGGCTCTCGGATGCCAGGGAGGCGTAGGCGAGGGAGGCGTCCTGCACGGTGAAGGTGGCGTCGACGAGCGGCCGGACCTGGAGCGATCCCTGCGCGATGAGGCGCAGGACCTCCTCCAGGTTCCGCCCCTCGGTCCAGCGCACGTAGGCGAACGGATAGTCCCGTCCCTTCTCTTCGTAGCTCGGGTCGTAGCGCCCGGGACCGTAGGAGGTGGAGATCAGGAAGTCGATCTCCTTCTTGTAGATCTTGTCGCGCTGGATCCGGATGGGGACGTCGCCCACCAGCACGACCCGTCCCTTCCTGCGACAGGCATCGAAGGCCCGGTTCAGGAGACCGGCGTCCCCTCCGGCCGCGGTCACGATCACCGCGTCCGCCCCGCGCCCGTCCGTGCGCTCGAGCACCCCGGCCACGAAATCCCGCTCCGCGATGGTGAAGCCGTGGCCCAGGCCCAGGGCCTGCGCGCGCGCCACCCGGTCGGCTCGCACGTCCACGCCGATGACCATCGCCCCGGCCGCGCGCAGGAGCTGGGCCGTGATCTGGCCCAGGAGGCCCAGACCCAGCACGGCCACGGTCTCGCCCAGGCCGGGAGAGCAACGGCGCAAGCCCTGCAGGGCGATGGCGCCCAAGGTGGCAAAGGCGCCCTCCTCGAAGGAGACCCCGTCCGGAAGCTTCACGACCAGGTTCCGGGGGACGACGTTGACCGCGGCGTGGTTGGCGTAGCCCGCGCCGGCGCACGCCACCCGGTCGCCCGACCGGAAGCCCTCCACCCCCTCGCCAATTCCCGCGACCACGCCCGAGCACGAATAGCCGGTCGGGACCTCGGTGGAGACGCGGGCGCGGACGAGCCCGGCCGTGCTGCGCAAGCCGTGGCTCGCAACCCGCTCCACGACCTTGCGCACCAGGGCCGGGTTGCGGATGGCCTTGAGCACGAGATTCTCGCGCCGGCCCCCGCTCCCCAGGGAGGCCGACTCGGTACCCGCGCTGATCAGGGAATGGCTCGTGCGCACGAGCAGGGTTCCCGAGCGGACGACGGGCTCCGGCACTTCCACGACCCGGATCTCCCCGCCCGTCACCGCCACCTGGAACACGTGGGTCCCCTCCCCGAGCGCGCGCCCCTGCCCGAACGCGGTATTCTGCCATAGCCGCGCACCAACACCGCTGGACAGCGGCCGTGGGGCCAACGGATACTACGAGCTTTCGGGAGCTTCAGAAGGGACGCGTTTCATGTGTGGAATCGTCGGTTGGCTGTCTTCCGCCTCCGCCCACCGGGTGGAGGCGGAGGTCCTCGGGCGGATGCGGGACGCCATGGCGCACCGCGGGCCCGACGGCGTCGGGCTCTGGCTATCCCCCGACCGCCAGGCCGGCCTGGCCTTCCGCCGCCTGGCCATCGTCGACCTGGCGGCCAACGCCAACCAGCCCATGGCCAACGAGGATGGCAGCGTCCAGGTCGTCTTCAACGGCGAGATCTACAACCACGCCGGCCTGCGCCGGGAGCTCCTGGCGAAGGGACACCGCTTCCGCACCGACCACTCCGACACGGAGACCATCGTCCACGGCTACGAGGAGTGGGGGGCGGGGGTCGTGGATCGGCTGGAAGGCAAGTTCGGCATCGGGATCTGGGATGAGAATCGGCGTCGCTTGTTCCTGGCCCGCGACCGGGTGGGCGTGAAGCCGCTCTACTTCTCCTGGACCCGGCACGGCTTCGTCTTCGCCTCCGAGATCAAGGCCCTTCTGCTCCATCCGGACGTCTCGGCCGACGTGGAGCCGCTCTCCGTCTACCACTACCTCTCCTTCCTCACGACCCCCGCCCCCCTGACCATGTTCCGCGGCATCTACAAGCTGCCCGCGGGCTACCGCGCCTTCGTGGAGCCCGACGGCCGCATGAGCGCCGAAGCCTACTGGGACGCCCTGCCCGGCTCCGGCGAGGACCTGCCCGAGCTGCGCCGCCTCTCGAAAGGGGCGCTCCGGGACTTCGCGGTTCGCCGGACACGGGAGCTCCTGGCGGCGGGGGTGGAGAAGCGCTTGATGTCGGACGTGCCCTTCGGGGTGCTGCTCTCCGGGGGGATCGACTCCTCCGCCAACGTCGCCCTCATGAGCCGGGTCATGGACCGGCCGGTCCGGACCTTCACGGTCGGCTTCTCGGACCACGAGCACCTGAACGAGCTGACCTACGCCCGGCGCGTGGCCCAGCACTTCAAGACCGAGCACCACGAGGTGCTGGTGGACGAGAAGGCCATGCGCGAGTACCTGCCTTCCCTCGTCTTCTCCCAGGACGAGCCGATCGCGGACTGGGTCTGCATCCCTCTCTACTTCGTCTCCAAGCTGGTGCGGGACAGCGGGACGGTGGTGGTCCAGGTGGGGGAAGGCAGCGACGAGCAGTTCTGCGGCTACGCGTCCTACATGAGCTACCTCGACATGTACAGGCGCTACTGGCGTCCCTTCGCCCGGCTCCCCGCGGCCGCCCGGGGGGCGGCGGCCGCCCTCGCCCGGGGCCTGGCCGGAGTGGTCGACCGCTACGACCCCTATCTCGACCTGATCGATCGGGCGGGCCGGGGACGCGAGCCCTTCTGGAGCGGGGCCACCGTCTACTCGGAGTCGCGCAAGGCCCGGCTGATCGACCGCCGCCGCATCGAGCCTCTGGCCATCCCCGCGGAGATGAGCCGGTCCGGGATGCTCCCGCCCTCCTTTGCCAGACCGGACAGTTACGAGGTCGTGCGCTCCTTCTTCTCGCGCCTGGACGAGAAAGCCCCCGGGAGCGACATCCTCACCCGCATGATCTACTCCGAGTTCAAGCTGCGCCTGCCCGAGCTGCTGCTCATGCGGGTGGACAAGATCGGGATGTCGGTCTCCATCGAGCCGCGAGTCCCGTTCCTGGACCACAAGCTGGTGGAGTTCACCATGAACCTCCCGATGGAGGTCAAGGTGCCGGACGGGGTGGCGAAGTCCCTGCTCAAGGAGTCGATGCGCGGCCTGCTCCCGGACGACGTCATCGACCGCCCCAAGATGGGCTTCGGCGCGCCCATGCTCCAGTGGCTGCGGGGCGGCTTCGGCTCCGCGGTGCGGGCGGAGCTGCAGTCCAGCCGCTTCTTCGAGCGCTTCCCCGCCAAGCGGCAGGTGGTGCTGGACATGCTCGACCGCCACCGCGAGGGGCGGGCGGACTTCTCCCTCTACGTGTGGACGATGTACAACGCGGTGGCATGGTTCGACTACTGGGTCGAGAAGTCGCGCGAGGTACGGGTGGCCTGAGCGCGCGCTTGTTCAACCTCCACCGGGCGACCATGGCCGGGGTCCACTGCCGGCATGCCTGGCTCTGCCTGCTGCCGGCGGCGCTGCTCCTCCCCTTCTTGAACAAGGCCTTCAACGTCGATGACGGCTTCTTCCTGGACTACGCCCGGATCCTTTCGCAAAATCCTTTGACGCCGTTCGGCCGGGCGTTCTTCTTCAACGGCCAGGAGACGACGCTGTTTGAGCAGCCGCAGCCGCTGGGCTGGTCGTATTTGTTGGCGCTGGCCAGGGCCCTGGCGGGCGAGTCCGAGCCGTTGCTACACCTCCTGAACCTGGGGTTTGCGGTTCTGGGGCTTCACGCGCTGCGGCAGATCGCCGAGCGCCTCGGCGTCTCCGCCCTGGCGGCGTGCTGGCTCTTCGCGGGCAGCAGTGTATTCCTTGCCCTGGGCTCGACGGTGATGCCTTACCTCGCCTGGTCGGCGCTCAGCCTGGCCGCCCTCGCCCGGCTGGTGCGCGGGGTCGACGAAGGGCGGACGGCCGACCTGGTTGCGGCCGGTCTCCTGGCGGGCGGGGCCTTTCTCTGCAGCTTCGCCGGAGGGGTCGTCATCGGGCTGCTCGCGGTCTACCCGCTGCTCGCGGGCCGCCTCTCCCGCCGCACGCTGGTCGCAGCGGCGGTGGGGGTGGCGGTTGTCGTGGCCTACGAGGTCTGGGCCCTCGGCGCGGCGGGGGCGCCGCACTTCCTCTCGACCCTGTCCCGCTGGTCGGCCCGCCAGACCCTCAGGAAGGCGCTCGCGGTCGGCTCGACCGAGGCCGCCCTTCTCGGTGCGCAGTTGCCGGTCCTGGGCCTGCCGCTCGTCGCGATCGCCCTGGGACGGCGGCGCGGGCCGTGGATCGTGATGGCGGCGCTCATGGCGTCGCTGGCGTTCTGGCTCGAGATACCGAGGATCAACCCACTGCCCCGCGCCCTCCTCTGGGTCTGGCCCGGGTTGGCCTTGCTCGGCGACGGCCTGCTCCAGATCGCTCGTCGGGCCGCCGAGCGCCTGCGTGGGCGGGCGCCAGGTGGCGGCGCCCTGCGGGCCCTGCTGGGCCTGTGGCTTCTGGCGGGGACCTTCGCGACGGTTCGCTACGTGAACCACTCGGCGAAGTACATGCTCCTTCCGCTACCGGCGGCCCTTCTGCTGACCCTCGACGCCCTCCAAGGGCTCAAGGGGCGCCGACTCCTGTGCGGCCGGTGGGCCCTCGCGCTCTCTCTTCCGCTGAGCCTCGTGCTGGGGTCGCTGGTGGCTCTGAGCGACTACCGATGGGCCAGTCTCTCCCGCGCGTTCTTCGCGGAGAGGTACCCGTCGGTGGCTCCCACCTCCGGCGTTGGCTACTACGACGGCGAGTGGGGGATGCGCTACTACGCCGAGCGGGCCGGCCTGCTCCAGTACCGGGGCCAGGCCCTGCGGCCCGGCGATCGCGTGCTTTACTCGAACCTCGAAGGGAGGCTGGTGCTCGAGCCCTGTCCAAGCCCGCGACCCACCGTGTGTGAGCCGGCCCAGGCGCTGAGGACGGTGGCGGTGCTCGAGGTGGGCTATCCCGGCCCCTTCGCCATCCTCGGCGATCGGGCCGGTTTCTACAGCGACCACATGGGTCCCTACTCCTACACGTTGGTTCGCCGGTTCAGCGACCACATCGTCGTCCAGGAGCAGCCCTGACCCTCACCGTCTCGGCCTAGGCTTCCAGAAGCACGTCCGCGATCCGCTCCGCCGCCCGCCCGTCCCAGAGCGGAGGGCAGATGAGCGTTTCTCCCGACTCCCGCCGGTGGAGGGCCTCATCGAGGTCGGCGGGCAGCGTCGCGAGCGTGGTGAGGCGGTTCGAACCCTGGGTTATGGTGACCGGGCGCTCGGTGTTCGGCCGCAGGGTCAGGCAGGGCACGCGCAGGAACGTCGTCTCCTCCTGGAGCCCCCCGGAGTCGGTGAGGACGCAGGAGGCCTGGTCGGCCAGTCCGATGCTGTCGAGGTAGCCCACCGGCTCGATGAGCCGCATCCCGGCCCGCGATTCCAGCCCGGCCAGCAACCCGAAATCGGCCAGGCGCTGGCGGGTCCGGGGGTGCACGGGAAAGACCACGGGCCGGCGCTCCGCGGTGGCGCTCAGGCAGTCCGCGATGGCGCGGAGCGACTCGCGGCCGTCCACGTTCGAAGGGCGGTGGAGGGTCACGTAGACGAAGCCCCGCGGCGGCACTCCGAGCCGCCGGTGGACGTGGCGGGCGCGGGCCCTCTCCAGGTTGCGGCAGAGGGTGTCGATCATGACGTTGCCGACCTGGCGGATCCGCTCGGGCGGGATCCCTTCCCGGCGCAGGTTCTCGTCCGCGTCGGGGCTGGGGGTCAGGAGCAGGTTGGCCAGGGCGTCGGTGACCAGCCGGTTGATCTCCTCGGGCATGTCGCGGTCGAACGAGCGCAGCCCCGCCTCCACGTGGGCCACCCGGGCCCCCACCTTGGAGGCCACCAGCGTGCAGGCCATGGTGGAGTTGACGTCGCCCACGACGATCACCCAGTCCGGCGCGGCGTCCGTCAGCACGGGCTCGAACCGCATCATGATCTGGGCGGTCTGCCAGGCGTGGCTCCCCGAGCCCACCTCCAGGTTCTCGTCCGGAGGCGTGATCTCCAGCTCCTCGAAGAAGACCTGCGACATGGCCTGGTCGTAGTGCTGGCCGGTGTGCACCAGGCGCTGCTCGAACCGGCCCCCGCGCGCGGCCAGGGCGCGCATCACCGGCGCCACCTTCATGAAGTTCGGCCGGGCGCCGACGACGTGGAGCACCTTGATCGGGCGGGGATGGGGGTCGGCCACGTGCTCCTCTGGGGCGAGACGGCGTCGAAGGCGAACGATTATAGCGTGCGCGCGGGCGCGGCGGCACGGCCCTCGCGGACGTGCTCGAGGATCCGGAGGTAGCGGGCCGCGAGAGAGCGCCGGTCGTAGTGGGCGGCCGCGAAGGGCCGGCCGCGCGCGGCCAGCTCGGCGCGCAGGCGGGGGTCGCCGGCCAGGCGAGCCACGGCGCGGGAGAGGCTCCCGACGTCCTCGGGAGGCACGACGATCGCCGCCCCCGAGGCCTCGAGGATCTCCGCCGCCTCCCCCGCGACCGAGGCCACGATCGGCCGTCCGCAGGCCAGGATCTCGAACATCTTGGAGGGGACGAAGGAGCGGAAGAGGGGGACGTCGCGCAGCGGCACCAGGCAGACGTCGGCGCTCCGGTAGAGCGCGGGCACCTCCTCGCGGGGCACGCCGGGCCGGAACGTCACGTTGCCGAGGCCCAGCGAGCCCGCCCGTGCCAGGAGCGCGTCCTTCTCCGCCCCCTCCCCGACGAACAGGAAGTGGATCCGCGGATCGTCGCTCTGGAGCCGGGCCACCTCGAGGATCCGCTCCAGGGCGTGGCTGATCCCGTGGGCCCCGCAGTAGAGAACCACGAACTTCCCGCCGAGGCCGAGACGGGCCCGCAGCTCGGGATCGGGGGGGCCGGGCGCGAATGCCTCGAGGTCGACCCCGTTGAGGACCACGTGCACCTTGGCGGGCGCGATCCCGCGCCCCTCGATGTCGCGCGCGAAGGCCCGGGTCACGGTCACCACCGCGCCGCTCCGGCGGTAGAGGGCCAGCTCCAGGCGCTCCAGGCACCAGATCGCCAGGCGGTTCCGGATGACCCCCAGGTCCACGAAGATGGCGGGCCAGAGGTCCCGCACCTCGAAGACGAAGGGCACGCCCAGCCGCCGCGAGATCACCGCGGCCGCCACCACCGCGAAGAGGGTGGGCGAGGACGCGACGAGGACGTCGACGTGCCCGAGGGCGGGGGCGCCCTGCACGACGGCCTGGACCATGAAGACGAGATGCCCCAGGGTCTTCCTCAGGAAGCCGCGGTTGGGGGTGGCGTAGGTCCGGCACCGAATGACGCGGATCCCCTCCGCCCGCTCGATAAGGAAGCGCTTCCCGCGGTAGCTCTCCGGGATGACGCCGGTGGGGTGGTGGGGGAAGTTGGTCACCACCGAGACCTCGTGGCCCTCGGCTACCCAGGCCCGGCCCAGCTCGAGGAGGCGGGCGCTGGGCGCGCTCGTCTCGGGCCAGAAGTAGTGGCAGAGGATGGCGATCTTCACGCTTCCGCGACCCCGCGGTCTCCCTGCCGGGCCTTCCGCTCCAATCGGTGTCCGTCGAGGAGGGCACCCGCGGCATCGATCGCCGTGGCCACGTGGCGGGGGGCGATCGCGTAGCCGAACTCGGGCTCCCGGCCCTTCCGGAGCGCGATCACCGGGCAGAGGAGGCGCTCGCCGAACCGGGGAGCGTATTGGCCGTTCTCCTCCGTGACCTCGCCTCCGAACGCTCGCACCACGAGCTCCTGCCCCCCCAGGTCGACGAGGGCCTCGCGGGGCCCGCTGGTGTGCAGCACCGCGCCGGGGGGGAAGCGGATCCGCGAAACCGCGGGGTGGTCCACGCGGGACTTCACGGTGTCCCAGACCAGGAGGATGCCGGGAGGCCGGAAGGCCAGCTCCCGATGGTGCAGCGGGCGCCCCGGGAGGCGGCGGTAGCCGTCGTGCCATCCGTGGACGCGCAACCCCTCCTCGGAGACGTGGGCCGTCACCTCGCGGGGCCGCCCGCGCCGGCCAACCCGGAAGGCCCCGAAGAACTCACACTGGTCGGCCCCCGCGAGCTCGACCGTGTTGTGGGCGCGCGTCGAGCGGGCCCAATCCCTCTCCGCGCCGGCCTCGTAGGTGGACGTTCCCCCGTCGATCACGACCCGCTTCCCCCCCAGGCTCATCTCGAAGGAGAAGATGTCGCCATGGCCATGAGCGGGCAGATAGTCGGGGCCGATGGGCCCTGCGTCCACCAGGAGGGCCTCTCCTCCGCGCCGCCAGACGTAGTATCCGGTTTGGGGGAAGGCGGCGATGGCGGTTTCCGGCGCTCTCAGGCCCAGCGCCGCCGCATATTCCAGCAGCGCTTCCGGTTGGGGTGCGATCCCGAGGGCGGCATCGTTGAGGAGAGCGATGTCCCCGTCGGGGTGCCGGACCGCGGCCAGAAAGCCCAGGATCGAGGGGAGGCGGCCGAGGATCCGCTCCCGCATGGGGTCCCGCTCGGGCAGGACGTTCACCAAGTCCAGCAGCCCCCGGCTGAGGAGCGCGTGGTACATCGGTGATCTCTCGACGTGGCCGCCGTCCGCCAGGAACTGCTCGTCCAGCTCCCCCCTGAGCACCGCGTCGGCGAGCCGGCTCCAGCTACCGGTGGCGCGCCCCCGGAAGCCCGCGGCCAGGAGCTTCAGGGTGAGGCCGCTTTCGAGGAGGTGGTTGCCGCGCAGGTGGAACTCCAGGTTGTCGGCCAGGCAGTTGGCCTGGGCCTCCATGGACGCGAGCACGGCGGCCCGGTCGGGGGCGGGCCAGTCCGGGGCGAGGTAGAGAAGCTTCGCCCAGTTGCGGAGGCGGAGGGAGAGGGGATAGGGCATCCAGCCGGGCCTCCGCCGGCTCGGGGGATAGGAGTGGATCCAGTCGAGCACGAGACGGAGCTGCCGGTCCTGCGGCAGCGGGTCGATGTAGCCGAAGTAGTGGAGGTTGAACAGCCAGGGCAGCGGTCCCTCGGTGTCCCAGCGCGGAGGATCGCCCACCGGGCGGGTGCGGTTGAGGGCAGTGAAAGAGCCTTCCCGGAGCGCGGCTCCCGCGGCGTGGACCAGGAAGGGTGCGGCCGCCCGGCCTGCGAACTCCAGGCCGCCGCCCGGGCGGCTCGCGTATCGCCGGAACCTCCGGGTGTGACTCGTGGCCCGGTGGATGAGATGGCGGCCGGCCTGCCGAAGCCCCAGATGAAAGACCGCGGCCGCGTAACGGGTGAGCCGGGACATCAGGGAAGCATATACTTGCCCGATCGAATGCGGAGATCGTGGCCCGCGCTGCTCTTCATCGGCTCCCTCGGCGCGGTCGTCGGTGCGTTCCTCCTTTCCTCCAGCGCGCGGCCCCCCCGGAAGATCCCGTTCGTCTCCAAGAGCGGGCGCGGCCAGGCGCTGGTGGTGCCGCTGGTCCGAGGGGACGGACCACGCGGCTCTTCCCTCCATCGAATCGACTTCTTCTCGCGCGAGCCGCGCAGCCTGCTCGCCCACCCCGAGATCCAGATCTTCCTTTCACTCCCCGCGAAGGGCGCCCGGCTGCGGTGGGCCGACCTGAGGGTGGTGGGGACGCCCTGCCGGTATGAGGCTTCGGGCGGCGCCCGGCTCGTGGACGGCGAGCCCCTCGCCCTGCGGCGTGGTTCGGCGTGCACGGAGCCCGCCCCGACGCCGACCGGTCAGCTCCAGCTCACCGCGGAGCTGGAAGGCCGGGACGACCTCGGGGTCTGGTCGTTCGCGCCGGAACCGGGCGACGCGGAAGCGTCGGCGATTCGTGCTTCTTCGGCCCCGGATGACACGGCACCTCTCCTGCGAGGCCACTTCGTCGACTACCCGGAGACGGCGCCGCGTGTCCGTCTCCTGAATTACGTGTGGCAGATCTCGCCCTGGACGTCCTGGCTCTGGATCCTGTTGTCGGCGGCCGCCCTCCTGGCCCTGGCCGGCCTGCTGGTCTTCCCGATGCGGCGCCTCTCCGCCGGGACCGCGCTCACCCCCGTCTCTTTCTCGCTCAGGGGAGCGCTGGGAGCCGCCTGCTTCGCGGGCGCTCTGGGGCTTTCTTACGCGGTCATCGCTCCGCCCCTCAGCGGCCCTGACGAGCCCTACCACCTGCTGGGGTTCGCCGAGCTGAACGGGGAACCGTCGTTGCCGGCCGGGCTCGCGGAGTGGATGAAGCTGACCCATTTCCACCGGATCCGGGGGCACCCCACGGAGCGGTTCCGGGTCGCGGACGTGGGCAACCCCCTCGCCCTCGAGGACCCGCTGTTCCGGGCGACCGAGGTGGCCATGCGCAGCGCGAGCGTCGCTGCCCTGTGGGGGATCACCGGCCGCCTCCTCCACGATCAGCCGGCGCCTCGGACGCTCCTCGCCGTGCGCATCCTGAACGCGGCGCTCTTCGCGGCAGCGGTCGGCCTGGGAACGGGCCTGGCCATGGCGTGCTCACCCGTCCCCTACCCACAGCTCGTGTGCTTGCCTTTTCTGTTCGTTCCCACCCTCCCGTTCTTCGCCATGCACTTCTCCGAGACCGCCCTCCTCACCTCCGCCTACGTGCTTCTCGGCTCCAGCGTGGCCGTGATGTTCCTCGACGGGCCGCGGGCCCACTGGGCGGGCTTCCCCCTGGGACTGAGCACCGCCTTGATGCTCGCGGGAGGGCGATCGCCGTGGCCCCTCGCAGCAGTTGTCGCCGTGGTCCTCGGCGGTCGGGTCCTGCTCGGACCCTCGGGGCGGCAAGGCGAGCTGCGGGCGGCGGTCGTCTTCTGGGCGGGCTTCGCCCTGGGAGGCAGCGCCTTCTACCTGCTGCTGAACGACGAATACCGCGTCATGCTGCTGCGCTACGCGGCCTTCGCCCCCGCCGGTCTGGGGCCCGCGGGCAGGTGGCTGATCCAGCAGCCCCTGGGAATGGTCGGCCTCGCCGCGCTGGCGGGGACCGCCGAAGTGAGCCTCCGCCCCCCGCGTCTGGCCGTCGCGGGGGCGTGGGCGAACTGGGCGGGGGCGGCCGTTCGTTGGGCGGGCTTCGCTCTTGTCGGCGCCGTCATCCTCTCGCTCGTCGGCTCGCTCTTTCTGCCCTACCCCCAGCTCGAACTGGAGCCCGCGCGGCCGCTGTCCGCCCGCGACCTCCTGATCCGAACCCTGGCCACGACCGCCACGATGTTCCGGCTCCGGGACCCGAACTTCCTGCTCTTCTCGACGTTCTGGGCGGGCTTCGGCTGGCTGGACACGATGCCGGATCCGGTCTTCCTGTCCGCCCTCGCCCTCTTGACCGCCGTCTGCCTCGTTGGTCTCCTCCTCCACCTGGCCCACCGCCGGGACGTTCGACGCTTCCTCTGGCTCCTCGCGCTGGGTCTGGGCTCGACCCTCGCCCTTGTCATATTCGCCCTGTCGATCCACAACCTGCCCATGGCCTTGCAAGGGCGATACTTGATCGGCTGGTATCTGCCCGTCCTCTCCGTGATCGGGAGCTGGGCGGCTCTCGCCGAGGCCCCGACGGCCACGGCCACCCGCGGCCTACCGGCGATTCTGGGCCGAGTTCCGCGGCCGGTGGCGCTGCTTGCCCTCAGCGGCCTCGTTCACACCTATTGCCTGTGCTTCATCCTCTGGCGCTACTTCTGACGAGGAAACCGGATCGCTACGCCCCGCGTTGAGCGCGGTGACCTCGCGACCGCAGAGCGGCGATGATCTAGCCCTTCAGCAGCCGGTCCGGAGCCTGGCGGTCCAGGAACTTCAGGTGCAGACGGGCGATGCCGTCCGCGCCTTCCACGACCGCCCGGATCGCGGCCCGGGTGGCGAAGCCCCCCCCGGCCTCCTGCAGGAGGACCACGTCGCCTTCCGAGAAGTCGAGCGTGGTCTTGACGTGCGCCCCCCCCTTGCTCAGGTTGTCGGCCACCGTCAGCTCCTCCTGGAGCACCGCGCCCCACTCGTCGACCTGCTGGATCGTGAAGTTCAAGAACATCTGGAAGCGCGGGTGCGAGCGGCGCTCGTCCGTCTCGGCGGTTTGCGAGGGGGGCGGGTCCTCGTCGAGCGGCGTGAACCAGACCGGCGCTCTGACCCCCAAAGGGGGCGTGAACGACAAGACGGAGGCGGGAAGCGGAACGTTCTCCCAGACCGAAGAGTCATCCGGCGAGAACGGCGACGGAGCCGTGGAGCGGTCTGCCGCCAGGCCGTCCGCCGAGGGCGCGTCTTCGGGCGGCGCCTTCTCCGGGAGGGCGCTTGCCGGAGCCGTGTCACTCGAGGGGGCTGGCTCCGCCGCCCCCCTCGCTACCGCGAGAGTCGCGCTGTCCGACGGCAGCAGGAAGCGCGCCCAGGGGGTCTTCTGGAAGCCCCGGGGCGGGAACTTGCCGAAGAACATCACGCCCACCCGGTATTCCTCGGTGCGCCGGCTGATCCCCCGCACGAGGGAGTAGACGTGATAGACCGCGTCCCCCAAGTCGTACTGCCGCAGTCGCTTCGGCAACGCCAGGGTCAGGTGGAGCACCTGGCCCAGCTCCACGCTGCGCTTCAGGGTGAACGAGGTGCCTCCCGTCGACACATTGTCGGTCTGGGTCATCTCCTCCCAGCTCGCGCCGCCGGGCAGGTAGCCCTGGACCCGGACCGCGACGGCCATGTCCATGCGGTAGTTGTGGCGTCGCTCGGCTGCGCTCATGGAAGGCCCCGGGATGGTAGCGCAAGAACGGCGCGGGGCGGAAACGCGCGGGGCCGCGCGCGTTGTGGCTTAGAATCGGAGCCCACCATGCTCACTCTGGCCCTGAACGGCCTCGCCGGCCTCGTGCGCACGATCGGGCGTGTGTCCCGAAGCGCCGCCCGCCACGCCGGGGGGATGGGCTTCCTCGTCTGGCGGGCGGCCAGGGCCACCCTCGGGGGCCGGGTCCACTTCCGGGACGTGGTCGTCCAGGCCTACAGCATGGGCGTGCAGAGCGTCCCCCTCGTCTGCGTGACCGGCGTCCTCTCGGGGGTCGTCACCTCGCAGCAGGGTGGTTACCAGTTCACCAGCTCGATCCCCCTCTACGTCCTGGGCAGCGTGGTCACCTCGAGCGTGATCCTGGAGCTGGGGCCGGTGATGACCGCCTTCGTCCTGATCGGCCGGGTGGGGGCCCGCATCACCGCCGAGCTCGGCACCATGCAGGTCTCGGAGCAGATCGACGCCCTCTACTCCCTCGGGCGCGATCCGGTCCCCGTGCTGGCCGCGCCCCGCCTCATCGCGGGCACCATCACCACCCCCCTCCTCGTCGGGATCGCCAACGTCGTGGGGCTCTTCGCGGGGCTGGTGGCGGCCCGGGCCACGGTGGGCCTGGGGCCCGACGCGTTCCTCTTCGGGGCCCGGCTCTTCTGGCACAACTGGGACCTCTTCTACTCGCTCATGAAGGGCCTGGTCTTCGGGTTCATCATCCCCCTCATCTCGGTTCACATGGGCTTCGGCACCCGCGGAGGCGCGGAGGGCGTGGGCCGCGCCACCACCGCGTCGGTGGTCTTCATGATCATCTCGGTCCTCGTCCTGGACGCGCTCTTCCCCCCCCTCTTCCTGAACTGACCCGCGTGATCGAATACCGCGACGTCCACAAGGCCTTCGACGTGCCCGTGCTCTCCGGGGTGAGCCTGGAGGTGGCCACCGGGGAGACGATCTCGATCGTCGGCCCTTCGGGGACGGGCAAGAGCGTCCTCCTCAAGACCACGAACGGGCTGCTGGTCCCGGACCTGGGGGACGTGCTCGTGGACGGGGTGTCGGTCTTCCATTCCGGCGGGGACGCCCTGGAGCGCATCCGCCGCAAGGTGGGCTACGTCTTCCAATACGCGGCCCTCTTCGACTCCCTGAGCGTCTACGAGAACGTCTCCCAGGGCCTCTCCGACGCGGAGCTCGGGACCATCGGCTCCCGCGAGGTCCTCCGGCGCGTGTGCGACTCCCTCGAGGACGTGAACCTGGACCCCGCGGTCGTCCTCCGGAAGCTGCCCTCGGAGCTCTCGGGAGGAATGCGCAAGCGGGTGGGCCTCGCCCGGGCCATCGTGGGCCGGCCCGAGATCATCCTCTACGACGAGCCCGTCACCGGCCTCGACCCCGTGAACGCCGCCGCCGTCTCCCGCCTGATCGTGGAGATCGCGGACAAGACCCACGTGACCTCGGTCCTGGTCACCCACGACATCGAGCAGGCGCAGGAGATCTCCCGGCGGATCGCCCTCCTGGAGCACGGCCGTCTGCGCTTCGTGGGGACCCCCGACGAGTTCCGGAGGAGCGACGACCCCGTGGTGCGCGCCTTCGCCGACCGCAAGGCGGCCGCCGCGGCCGCCCTCAAGATCATGGAGGAATCGTGAGCACCGAGAAGCCCCTGCCGGCCCCGCCTCCCTCCCGCGGCCGGGACCGCGAGCTGTGGGTGGGGGCGCTCGTGATGGTGGGCGTGGCCTCCGTCTTCACCGCCCTCTTCACCCTCACCGACGCCGCCATGTTCCGGGGCCGCTACATCATCACCACCCTGGTGAGCGACGCCGGCGGCATTCGGAGGGGCGACCCCGTCCAGATGAGAGGCGTGAACATCGGGCGCGTGATGCGCTTCCGGATCACGCCGGAAGGGGTGGCGGTCAACCTCGAGATCGAAGGCGAGTACCCCATCCCGAAGGACTCCAAGGTGGAGATCCGCGGGAGCGGCCTCCTCGGCGGGATGGTGGCGAACGTGGTGCCGGGGGCGGCCCCGGAGGTCCTGCGCCGCGGGGACCGGATCCCGGGGACGATCGGGTCGGGACCCTTCGCGGAGGTGAACGAGCTCACGGGCTCCGCGGCCCGGGCGGTGGACCGCGTGAAGGCCCTCCTCTCCGACGAGACGGTGCAGAACGTGCAGAAGGGGAGCGGCGAGGTGCGCCAGCTCATCCAGGACCTGCAGTCGGCGATCGGCGAGCAGCGCAAGGACCTGCTGGCCCTCACGAAGAGCCTGCGCAAGGCGGCGGAGGGCCTGGAGCCCGTGGCCACCGGGCCCGAGCTGCAGCAGTCCGTGAAGCGCATCGACGCCCTCACCCAGCGGCTGGACGGGGTCGTGGGCACCCTCGACCGCTCCTCGCGCTCCCTGGAGAGCGTGATGGGCCGGATCGAGCGGGGCGAGGGCTCGCTGGGCAAGCTCACCAAGGATGACAAGCTCTACGTCAACGCGGCCGAGGCCGCGGCGAGCCTCAACAAGGCGGCGGAGGAGCTGACCCGCCTCACCGCCGACATCCGGAACCAGCCGAGAAAGTACCTGAAGTTCAGCGTGTTCTGATGCCCACCTTCGCGGGCCGGGTCGCGGTCGTCACCGGGGGAGGGACGGGCATCGGCCGGGAGATCGCGCGCCGGCTGGCCCTCCAAGGCGCCCGCGTCCTCCTCAACGACGTCGACCTTGGGCGGGCCGAGGAGGCGGCGGGGAAGATCGCCGCGGAAGGCGGAGTGTGCCGGCCTGCGGGGGGGGACGGGGCCGACGTCGCGGTGGTCCGGGGCCTGGTGGAGCAGGCGGTCCAGGCGTTCGGCAGGCTCGACCTGGCCGTGGCCAACGCCGGCCTCACCCTCTACGGCGATTTCTTCGCCTACGAGCCCGACGCGTTCGACCGGCTGGTGGCGGTGAACCTCCGTGGCTCCTACTTCCTGGTCCAGGCGGCGGCCCGCCAGATGCGCGCGCAGGGCGAGGGGGGGCGGATCCTCCTGCTCTCTTCGGTCACCGGCCACCGGGCCTTGAAGGAGCTCTCGGCCTACGGCATGACCAAGGCCGCCCTCGAGATGATGGCCCGCGCGCTGGTGGTGGAGCTGTCCCCCTACGGGATCGCGATCAACGCGGTCGCGCCCGGGGCCACGGTCACGCCACGCACGGCGGCCGATCCCGAGTGGGAGGCAGGCTGGGCCCGGGCCACCCCCCTCGGGCGGCCCGCAAAGGTGGCCGACGTCGCCGCGGCCGCGCTCTTCCTGCTCTCCCCCGAGGCCTCCCACATCACGGGGCAGGCCCTGATCGTGGACGGAGGCTGGACGTCGCTGGGGGCCGCCCCCGAGCGCGCTTGAACCTCGGCGCGGGTTCGCCGGGGTCTACGAGGCGGGGGAGACTCCATGGCACTTGTCGAGGCGGCCGGAAGCAGACGGAAGAGAGCCTCCGCGCGGCTCGCCTTCTTCTGCCTCGCCATGATCCTCCCCGTCGAGGCGGGCCTTCGGTTCGTGTTCCTGCATACAGGGTACCTGGACAAGGCCTACGTCAACTGCGACGCCTGGTGGAGGCTCCGCTGGATCAAATGGAAGGTGCACCGCGAGGAGAACATAGCCCACTACTACTCCATCTATGCGTTCGACGGTTCCCTCGGGTGGTCGGTGAAGCCAGGCTTGAGCGATCACCCCATGGCCAAGGGAGCCCGGGTATCCACCAACTCGAGAGGGATACGAGGGACCAGGGAACACGCCTTCCTGAAGAGCAGGGACAGGCTGCGAATCGTGACCCTGGGGGATTCTTTCACCTTCGGGGAGGAGGTTTCCGATGGCGAAAACTTCCCCTCCTACCTCGAGACATTGGTGCCCGCGGCGGAAGTGATCAACATGGGCGTGGGAGGCTACGGTCACGATCAGATCTCGCTCTACCTCGAGAGGGAGGGGGTGAAGTACGGCCCGGATCTCATCGTGCTTGGTTTCATCGCGGAGGACATCGAGAGAAACCGCCTCCGCTTCCGGGATTACTGGAAACCGCGATTCTCCTTGCGGGGGGAGACGTTGGAGCTGGAGACGAGATCCATTCCCACCGTCGATGAGACGCTGCGGAAGGAATTTCTCAGGGTCAAGGCGTTCGACCTCTTCGATATGGTGGTGACTCTCTACAGGTATCGGACCGGCTACAATCGGAAGCGGGAGCAACAGATCACCGAGAAGATACTCGATCGGATCGTCGACGTGGGCGTCACCGCCGATGCCCGAGTGGTCTTCGCCTACCTTGCGGTGAGGGACGAGATCAAGGGTGACGATCCCTCGGAAGGCGAGTCCTTCTTCAGGGACTACTGTGATTCAAGGACGAAAAGGTACGAGACGAAGTTCTCCTGCGTCGATACGAGGCAAGAGTTCCGGAGGCGCGCGCGCGCCGGGGAAAGCTTCAGGGGGGGCCAGAGGGAGGGTCACTACGATCGAGTGGGGCACCTGCTCGTAGCCGGAGAGATCGCGGCCCATCTCGAGGATGGCTCCTCCGGAGGCGCGCGAGACCGCAGCGGCAGGTGACGGGGCACTACGCCGCCTCAGCCCTTCTCCACTCGGCAATGGATCGTCCGGGCCTGAATAGCCTCACAGATCGGCCGCATTCTTGCCTTCCCGTTTACGGCCTCCACCGCCCGGGGCGATCAGGCGCAGCTTCGGGAAGTAGCTACGGTAGCGCCGGGCGTCGCGGGTGAGCAGCGGGATCCCGGCCACCGCCGCGTGCGCTCCGATGTAGAAGTCGGGCAGAGGCGACGTCCTCGCGCCGCCGCGCTTGCGGTAGGTCACAAAGCACTTGCCGGCCAAGAAAGCCGCCTCCCAGGGCAGAGCGTCTCGGCGGAAGTATTCCGTGGGCAGAGCGTCCTCGAGAGCCTCGATTCGCTCGAAGCCGATGGATACCTCGGCGTAGACGATCGGGTTCACGATGAGGACCGCCTGGTCGGCCGCATCGGAGAGGCTCTGGGCCGACCAGGAGTACCAGGTGGGATCCCCGGTCAAGACGTCGAGGAGGACGTTGCTGTCGACGAGGACCTCCTCCACGGGTATCGCGCTCAGCCGCGGGTCAAGGCCAGGATCTCGTCCGTCGTCATCCTCGTGCGGGCGCGCCCACGCAGGCGCGCGACCAAGGCGTGGCCGCGGCCGGTGGTCTCGGCCTTGCGGACACGCACTGCGTTCCCGATCACCTCGAACGCCACCTCCGTGTCGGGGAGGAGGCCCAGCTTTCGGCGGATCGTGATGGGGATGGTGACTTGGCCCTTGGCGGTGATGCGCATGTCGAACTCCTACTTTTCTTATTCTTACCCAAGCGGGCGCGACCGGTCAAGTGCGGTAGGTATGGAGGCGGCAAGCCCGCTTGAACCTGGGCCCGGCCTCGTTCAGACTTGCTTGCACTCAAGGACAGATCGTCATGAACACGGTGGAGAGGTGCGCATGATCGTCGGCCAGAGGATGCGGCGCCCCGACGCACCGGACAAGGTCAAGGGGACCGCCCTCTACGTCGAGGACCTGGCCTTCGCGGGCTCATTGCTCGGGGGCGTCCTGCGCTCGCCCCACCCCCACGCCCGCGTCGTGGACCTCGACGTGACCCAGGCCAGCATGATCCCGGGGGTGCGGGCGATCCTCACCGCCCGCGACCTGCCCGGCCAGAACATCATCCCCATGATCCAGTCGGACTGGCCCGTGCTCGCGGCGGAGTTCGTCCGGCACGTGGGGGAGGCGGTGGCCCTGGTGGCGGCCGAGGACCCGGTCGCCCTGAAGCGGGCCCTCGAGGCGGTCGTGGTGGAGTACGAGCCGCGGGCGGCCATCCTCGACATGGAGGAGGCGCTGGCCGCGGGCGAGATCATCCAGCACTGGAAGATCCGCCGGGGCGAGGCCACCCTCGCCATGAGCCGCGGCGACGTGGTCGTGGTCGAAGGGACCTACCACACTCCGTACCAGGAGCACGCCTACATCGAGCCGAACGGGATGATCGCCCTGCCCGACGGGATGGGAGGGGTCACCGTCCACGGCTCGATGCAGTGCCCGTTCTACGTGCAGAAAGCCGTGGCCTCGGCCACCGGCCTGGACCTGAACCGGGTCCG
>WNGL01000184.1_pt1 | contig 70212 bp, 70 predicted proteins | sample 5400591 | NCBI WGS metagenome assembly WNGL01 (sample SAMN13153377, study PRJNA577476) | soil metagenome | isolation source: 80 cm soil or saprolite under Garry oak tree replicate 1 | place: USA:California | collected 2016-06-15 | reverse complement strand
AACGAATCCCCGCCTTACTACCGGTATCGAGGACCTCGCTGAGGCGATCCGGGCGTGGGCGAAGGGCTGGCTGCCAACAGAGGCGGCTGCTGAGCTGCTGATCTCGCACCGGGGCTGGCTGGAGCGGGAGGACTTCCTGCAGGTCGCGGTCGAGGTCTGGTGGGAGCCGTTCCGGGGCTGCCAGGTCGCGGCGGTCGATTTCGCGGTGGCGGCAGACGCGGTGCAGGGGATGCTGCCGTGCTCGGACGGGGAACGGCAGGTGCTGCTGGTGGCGGCCAGTATCGCCGAGGGCATCCCCGTGGACTTGCGCGAGGCGGCCTTGTGCATGGACGGGGTGAACGCCGCGCGGGCCGCGCAGGCGATCTGCCATGCCGCCGGCTGCCGTGTCTCGGTGGTGACGGAGGCCGGCCGGTGACCGCCACGCTGCCGGGGGCGGTGGTGATCACCCGCCCGCGTCACCCGCTGGCCGGGCGGGAGCTGCGGGTGCTGGGCGGGATGCGCCGCCACGGGCGGCTGGAGCTGCTGCTGGTCCTGCCCGATGGCAGCAAGCGGCTGATCCCCGCGGAATGGACCAGCCAGCACGCCGACGGCGGGGGGAACGCGGGGACAGTGGGGTTGGTGACGGACCTGCTGGCTGCGTCTGTCCTGGTTTCGGCGTTTTCCGCCCGTGACCGGGATGAGCGGGAGCAGGCTGCACGAAAGCCACCGGCCAAGGAGGACAATCGTGCAGCCTGCCCAGCTCAGTCTGCTGCCGGACCAGGTTCCGGCGCCACCCCCGGACCTGCTAGCCCAGCTCCCCGGACCGCAGGTCACGGCGGCGATCATGCTGCTGGCCGGCCTGATCGCCAGGGCGGGACAGCCGGAGGCGGCCGCCGATGAGTGAGTGGAAGGTCACCGCCTCGCACCGCTCCAGAGCGGCCGTAATCTACGTCCGCCAGTCGACGTTGCTGCAGGTGGAACGCAACCGTGAGTCGACCGCCCGCCAGTACGACCTGGCCTCCCGTGCCCGCGAGCTGGGCTGGCCCCGCACCGCGGTCACCGTGATCGATGAGGACCTGGGGCTGTCGGGCGCCTCGGCGGCCGGCCGGGCGGGATTCGCCGAGCTGGCCGCCCAGGTCGGCATGGGGCAGGTCGGGATCGTGCTGTCGCTGGAGGTCTCCCGGCTGGCGCGCAACAACGCCGACTGGTACCGGCTCCTGGACCTGGCCGGAATGACCGATACCCTGATCGCCGACGCGGACGGCATTTATCATCCCGCCGTGTTCAATGACAGGCTGGTCCTGGGCCTTAAAGGCACTATGTCCGAAGCAGAGCTCCATATCTTGCGGGCCCGCCTGGACGGCGGGATCCGGAACAAGGCCGCCCGCGGCGAGCTGCGCCGCGGGCTCCCGGTCGGGCTGATCTGGGGCGAGGCCGACGGGGAGATCCTCAAGCATCCCGACGAGGCCGTCACCGGCGTGATCGCCGCGATCTTCGGGCGGTTCGCCATCTGCGGGTCGGTGCGCGGCACCTGGCTGTGGCTGCGTGACCAGGGCCTGAAGTTCCCGCTGCAGCCCGGCGCCTACATCCGCGGATCTGAGATCATCTGGACCGAGCCGACCTACCACGCGGTGCACAACGTGCTGACTCATCCCGCCTACGCCGGCGCGTACACCTTCGGCCGCAGCAGGCAGGAACGCTCTGTCCGAGACGACGGGACGCTGCGGGTCCGGCGCCGCGTGCTGCCGCAAGACCAGTGGGAGGTGCTCATCAAAGACCACCACGAGGGATTCACCGGCTGGGACACCTACCAGGCCAGCCAGGCCAGGATCGCCCGGAACATCCGCCCGGTGGCGCATCAGCCCGGCACCGGCGCGGTCCGCGAGGGCTGCGCGCTGCTGCAGGGCCTGGCCACCTGCGGCACCTGCGGGCGCAAGCTCGCCGTCTACTACGAGGGCAAGCACAAGGCCACCCCCGGCTACTACTGCACCGGTACCGGCCAGCTGGTCGAAGGCCGCGGCACCCGGCACCTGCGCGCCGGCGGCGTGGCCATCGACCAGGCCGTCACCGGCGCGTTCCTGGCCGCGCTGGAACCCGTGGCGCTGCAAGCCTGCCTGGAAGCTGCCCGGCAGCTCGAGCACGGCCACGACGCGGCCCTGGAGCAGTGGCGCCGCCAGGTCGAGCAGGCCCGCTACCAGGCCGCCAGGGCCGAGCGCCGCTACCAGGCCGTCGACCCGGACAACCGGCTGGTCGCCCGCGGCCTGGAAACCGCCTGGGAGAAAGCGCTCACCGAGCTGGCCGCCGCCGAGGCCGAGCTCACCCGCCGCCAGGCCGCCCGCCCCGCAACCCTCACCGCCGCCGAGCGCGCCGCCATCCTGGCCCTCGGCGATGACCTGCAGGCCGTCTGGGACGCCCCGTCCACCACCGATAAGGACCGCAAGCAGCTGCTGCGCACCCTGCTGGACGAGGTGAACATCGCCGTGCACCGCGACCACGAGTCCGGGCACGCCGACCTGATCCTGCGGTGGAAAGGCGGGGCGATCACCGAGCTGGCCATTCCCATCAAGCGCACGCCCCCGCGGCGGCTGCGCACCGACGAGGACACCATCAGCCTGGTCCGCCGCCTGGCCGTCCACTACGACGACGCCAAAATCGCGTGGATCCTCAACCGGCAGCACCGCCGCACCCCCCGCGGATTGTCATATACCGCCGGTAGGGTCCAGGGCCTGAGGCACTACTGGGGCATCCCGCGCCACCAGGACACCGCGGACACCCGGGAAGGAGAACCGCTCACCGTGGCCGACGCCGCCGCCGAACTCGGCCTGGCACCCTCCACGCTGCACCGCTGGCTCAGCGACGGGTTCATCGGCGGCGAGCAGCTCACCCCCGGCGCCCCCTGGCGGATCCGGCTCACCCCCGAAATCCGCGCCCTGTTCGTCGACGACGCCCCCGACGGCTGGCTGGCCATGCTGGAAGCCACCCTCGCCTACGGCCTCTCCCGCCAGACCATCATGCAACGTGTCAAGGACGGGCGGCTCCGCGCCGTCCACGTCCGCACCGGACGCAGGAAAGGCCTGCGTATCGAACCACCAGCCGCCCAAGACGGGCTCTTCTGACCAGCCACAATGAACAAAGGAGCAGTGTGATCATGCATTCAAGGCCGCCTCGATGTCCGCGTCCAGCACCCACCGGTATCCATGGGTGCCGAACTGGTGAATCTCGGCGATCGCGTCGTGCGCCCGCCGCACCGGCCGGAACCCGTAGGAGACAGGCTCGAAGTCCGCCTCGAAGATGGGTTCCAGCACGAGCTTCAGCGCGGCCTGGACCACCTTGTCGGCCACGGCGGGAATGCCGAGTTTCCTCAGTTTCCCCGACCCGCCCGGCTTGGGGATCAGCCGCTGGCGTACCGGCAGCGGCCGGAACGTGCCCGCCTTGAGCTGAGCCCGCAGGTCATCCAGGAACTCCTGGACACCGGTGCGCTCCTCGACCAGCCGGACGGTCATGCCGTCCACGCCGGGCGTGTTCGCGCCCCGGTTGCCCTCGACCCGGCAGTACGCCACATACAGCGTCGCCGGGTCGTACACGAAGTTGAACAGGTCATCGAACCGGCGGCCAGGATCAGCCGCCGCCCAGCGGTGAAGCTTGGCCTGCATCCCCGCTACCCGCGACCACGGCCCCTCCGGGACCGGATCGTGGGCGCTGCCATTCGGCGGCGCGTCTTGCGGCATTGCAGCCTCCTTCCCTTCTCGAAACCGCTGCCGCCCTTCCCCATGTGCGCGGGCTCTCCCCGGCTCGGAGTACTACGGCGGCTCCGCCCCGTCCCCGGCCGATCGGCCGACAGCGCGCCCAGCCCAGGCCAGCGCGCTGGCCGCGCGAGGCCGGGCAGACCGGGACGGTTCCCGTGTTCACTGCGATTCGCTCGACGAAGGAGGAGCCCAGCTCTATCCCTGCGGCATCGCCACGGCTACCCCGCAGCACTTCACCGTGGCCTCCCGGCAGACATCCACATGCCCGCCCGGGAGTTCCCCGTTCCGCAATGAAAGGAACGGGTGCGCGCCGCTCCCGGCCCATATCCGCCAGATTTGAGCCGGCAAGCCTTTAAGAGACGTAATAACGCTGGTTCCTCACGTACTCCTCTCCGTCACGCTCGCCGGACCCGCGTCATCTGGCAGTACTGACACGTCCCGGCTTTGTCGGGGCTGCTCCCACCCTCCCCGGCGCTTCCCGGCTCGGGCTGCCCCCAGCTTCGCCGCCCTGCTGCGACAGGGCCGACGGTGGAAGGTCTCTCACCTCCACTCGAATCGTCAGCGCCTCACGGCGCACGTGGATCGAGGCTTAGTAGCGCTGTGCGCCGTCGGGTCAGATCACGCGCACCGGGGTGCTGGGAGGTGAGAGGGACAGCTCATCTCGGGTGACCGTCGTCTGTTCAGGGAGGAAGGTCCAGCCTTTCCAGGTCGCTGTGAACACCTCCCCGCAGGACGGGCAGGCTTGGCCGCTGGTCTCCTTGCCCGGGACCCACGCGCCCTCGAACCTGCTGCCGCAGCCGGGGCAGTCCAGCGGGGAGTGCAGCGTGATCCTCATCCCGGAAAGGTCATCTCCCCCGTCCTTCTGGCGCGGCCGGATGGGTCCTCAGCCGTGGCGTTCCTTTCCGTTTCAGATAATCGCCCATCCGGTGACGCCGGCAAATCACCGAGCGGCAACATAGACCTCGTTAAACCGGACTAAGCAACACTGACTATCACCCACCCACACGCAGCAACACCGACCATCACCGGATAGCACCGATCCAGGCCGAAAAATATTTTTTGCTTGAACACGTAAACCCGGAATATGTCCCCGCTCTGCATGTTCAGGTATTCACCCAGACACTAGCTGGCCGGTCGCCGCTTGGTCCGGCCGGCACCAGCCCGGTGACACCAGGCTGGTCTTGCCGGCCTGGCCCGGTGCCCCGCCCGCCTCACCGGGCACAAGTCGGGTCGCTGGATGGCCTGGGGTTCAGCGTGACCGGCCACCCCGGCATCGAGGTGGAGCTCTTGCCGGGAGCAAGAACTGCAGTTCCGCTTCGGGCGCGTCTGGGTGACGGCACGTCAGCGGCGAGGAGAAGAAAAGCACCGCCATTAGCCAGCGCCTTCTGCATCAGATGAAGGTGGCCGTCAGGGCCGCAAAGCAAGATGTAGGGCTAATACCCCCTTTACGTCTGGACCGGGCGCGGTCCTGACATACTCTGGCAGCAGAGCATGGCCACAAGGAAAGCCTCCGCAGAGGAATTCGGCGGGAGGCAAAACAAAGGTGGTCAGGAATTCGGCGCGGCCAGCGGGAGTATCAGCAATGGCAGGAACCATCAGCGGCGGCAGCCCGGTCGGCCCCGGCGGGCAGGGCAGGCGGCGGGCACGGCAGCCGGTCCCGCGCACCCGAACGGTGGAATTCACCCTGAACGCCCAGGAGTACGGCCTCCTTGTGGAGTCGGCCAGGCAGGCAGGCATGGCCCGGCGAGCCTACGTCGCCCAGACGGTGATGGCCGCCGCCGCGAACGGCACCACGGCCAGCGGCCAGGACCCGCTGGAGCTGATCCTGATCGAGCTGATGCGCGCGGCCGGGCTCGTCCGCCGCGTCACCACCAACTTGAACCAGGCGGTGGCCAAGCTGACCGCAACCGGGCAGCCTGCCGGAGAGCTGCCCCGCTGGGCGGCCGAGAGCGCGCGCCGCGCCGACAACATCGACGCCGTAGCCGACGCGGTACGCAAAGCACTGCGGTGACGGGTCACGGCGACGACGGTGATCGGGAAGATCAGCACCCCGCGCGGGGAACACGTCCAGCCGTTGCTCTATTACCTCTTTGGTCCCGGACGCCAGGAAGAACATACAGACCCCCACATAGTGGCAGGCTGGCGTCACCCCGCCGACCTGGAACCCCCGCTGCGGCCCGACGGCACACGCGACTTCACCAAGCTGGCCGGCTTGCTCCTGCAACCGCAGGCCGCCCTCGGCAAGCGGGCCTATGCGCGGCCGGTGTGGCACTGCTCCATGCGCGCGGCACCCGAAGACCGGATCCTCAGCGACGACGAATGGGCCGCCATCGCACACGAGGTGCTGGACCGCACCGGACTGGCACCGTACGGGCAGGAAGATGAGGCCGTCCGCTGGGTCGCGGTCCGGCACGGCGATGACCACATCCATCTGGTGGCGATACTGGCCCGCCAGGACGGCGGTAAGCCTGGCCTGTCGTGGGAACGGGTCAAGGTCCGCGCCGCCTGCCTGGCCGCCGAGCAGCGCTACGGGCTGCGTTCTACCGCCCCCGCCGACCGCACCGCGGCCCGCCGGCCAACCCGCGCCGAGAACGAGAAGGCCGCCCGCCGCGGTCTGGAGGAAACCCCTAGGATCACGCTGCGACGGCAGGTGGCCACCGCCGCCGCTGCCGCGAACAGCGAGGACGAGTTCTTCGCCCGCCTCGGCCAGGCCGGGGTGCTGGTACGCAAACGGTTCAGCATCAAGAACCCGGGTCAGGTCACCGGGTACTCGGTCGCGCTGCCCGGCGACACCGCCAAGACCGGCGGCCCGGTCTGGTACGGCGGCGGGAAACTCGCAGCAGACCTGACCTGGCCCAAACTCCGGCAGCGGTGGACACCAGACCGGGCCACGCCCGGCCGCCTGCGCCCGGACCTGACCGCCGGGGAACGCAACGCGATCTGGGAGCACGCCACCAGGACCGCCGCCGACGCCACCGCGCAGATCCGCACCCTGACCGGGACGAACCCGGCCGCCGCCGACGACGCCGCGTGGGCCACCTCCGATACCTTGCACGTGGCGGCCGCCATGCTCGGCAGCCGCATCCTGCGCCAGGCCGCCGACGCCTACGACCGCGCCGCCCGTTCCCCCTACGGTCGTATCCCGCCGCCGTCCTCGGTCGGGAACCGGCTCCGGCAGGCCGCCCGGCTGACATCCGCGTTCGCCTACCTCACCCAGGACCGGTCGATGGCCCCGATCCTGCTCATCACCAAGCTGGCCGCGCTCGCCGAAGCCGTCGCCGAACTCCGCCAATCCCAGCAGCACGCCGCCCAGGCCGCCGCCGCACTACGCGCCGCCGAACATTTGCACGCCGCCGCCTGCCCGGCGCCGGCACCGCCACCCCGCCCAGCGCCGCGCGCCAGCACCGCCGCCCAGCTCGCCGGGCTGTCCTTCCCCGCATCAGCCCGGCCTGCCGCACGACCACCCGCACCCGGACACCCCGGCCCTGATCCGGACGGGCCCCGGCCACCACGCAGGCCATCACCGCCACGGCCACGCCGCCCCAGCCCCTGATCGCGCCGCCCGAACCACCGGCCACAAAGCTCCTGGATCGCTCGTCTGATGGTCTGGCGGCCTACGCCGCACCGGTCCCCCGCGCCGGTCTGAGTGCCAAGGCTTGACTATCTAGCCCATTGGAGCGACTCTGTGCGCAAGAAAGCGCAACTCTTCGAGCTAGGGAGTAACTCATGGCGCTAGTGTTTGTCGGCATCGATCCGGACACTGGCGGGGACAACTGCCCGGCCGTCTTCATCGACGAGGAAACAGGCGACTTCCTGCTCCAGGGCTGGACAGTCACCGACCCGGGCACGCTCGCGGAAGTGGAAAGGTCCAGCCCGATCGCGGACAACGAGTCGGTGGTGAGGCTCCCAGCCCGGATGCGGGCGATTCTCCAGGAGGCGGTTAATGGCCGCAGTGCCACCATTCAGCGAGCTGATCGCGGCGACGACCAGGACCGCTGTGCATCTGGAGACGCGGGACGCATACACGCCTGACGACCCCTTGTACCTGGGCTGGCTCGAAGGCAAGCCCGTCCCGGAACCGGCGCTGCCGGACTGGTATGAGCTTGTCCGTGCTCAGGTCGCCAGAGGAATCAAGTTCCGCCGTGCCCGGATCGTATCCGAGCCGCTGTCACCGTTCGTGCGGTTCGAGCACGGGATGACGTCAGGGATGAACATAGCAGCCGGAGAGGACGTCCGCTGGCTGCCGCGAAGACTGACCCCTGGCCTGTGCGTGCCCCTGTGTGACTTCTGGGTGTTCGATGACCGCCTCGTCCGGTTCGGGTATTTCGCAGGTGACGGCACGTTCCTGGAGCACGAGCTGTCAGACGATCCGGAAGTCGTGAGGACGTGCGCCGAGGCGTTCGAGGCCGTCTGGCTGCGCGCTATCCCTCATGCGGACTACCGGCCAGTCTGACCGTAACCTCATCAGGCAATGGCCATCTCTCCGTCGTCGTCCGTCCAGCGGGCCAGGCAAGACCTTGCCGACAGGCTGCGCGATCTGCGCCTTGACGCTGGGCTGACTGCCCGCGCCCTCTCGGGTGCGGCGGGCTGGCATGAGGCGAAGACCAGCCGGATTGAATCCGCCAAGCAGGCACCAAGCGAGAACGACCTTCGCATCTGGTGTCAGGTGTGCGGGGTGCCGGACCATGCCGTCGACCTGATCGCTGCATCCCGCGCGGCGGATTCCATGTACACCGAGTGGCGGCGCATGCACCGGACTGGGCTGCGCCGCGAGCAGGTCGCCCGCCGTTCACTGTACGAGCGGACGCAACTGTTCAAGGTCTACGTCTCAACGGTGATGCCAGGCCTGATTCAGACACCCGCCTACGCGAACGCGCTGATGTCCGCCATCACCACGTTTCAGGGCACGCCAGACGATGTTGAAGCGGCCGTCCGGGCACGGATGGAACGTAACCGCGTGCTGCGCAGCGTGAATCACCAGTTCGTGATGCTGCTGGAAGAGTCCGTCCTGCGATACCGGATCGGGGATGCGGAAGTCATGGCCGGACAGCTCGGCCACGTCCTCAACCTCATCCCGCTGCCCAACGTCCGGCTTGGCATCATCCCGTTCTCTGCGAGCCAGCGGGACATGTGGACGCTTGAGGCGTTCACCGCGTTCGATGACGCTCGCGTCCATGTCGAGCTTCTGTCGGCTCAGGTCACCGTGACGGCACCCGGAGAAGTGGTGATCTACCTGCGGGCATTTGAGCGGCTGACCGCGCTTGCCGTCTACGGTGCCGAGGCCCGCGTCCTCATCAGCGACGCGATCAGCGCCTTGGACTAATTACCTCGCAAGTGAGCGCAAGTCCTCTTCCCTGCTCACGGCACTCTGCGGCAGCCTGCTGCTACGACGTTTGATCACCAGCCAGGCCAGGGAGGGCAGCGGGTACCGAGGACCAGCAGCCCGACAACCCCCCGAACTAGACGCCGCGCACCGACCCGAGGACTGTTCATGCCAGGACTTCACGCTCAACTGACGACCACGGAGCTGACCAGCGCTCTCGACGCCACCGAGACGTTGCTCAAGCTAGAGCCGTACATCGACCGGCTGACCTACACCAAGATCAGTACCTTGCACGCAGATCTGACCACCGAGCAGGAAGACCGGCAGCGTATCGCGGGAGCGAACAGCCGATGATCCACCAGTGCCCATGCGGCTTCGCCACCAACGACCAACTATGGTTCGAGTCCCATCAAGCCCGGCATCTTCTCCGAGGTGACGGCCAGGTTGTCCGGCGTGATCACGATCTCAGCGGGCTAACAGCCGGCGAGCTACAGCGCGCTAGGCGAGAGCTTGAAGCCAGCCTCGCGCTGGCTAGGCCGGGATCGGTAGTAAGTAACCCGATCATGGCGCAGATCCGCGCCATAGACGCAGCACTGGCCGGGCCGACCGGCTTACCAGGCTCCCCGTTGCCCTGAGTCCTGGCGGGTTCAGCACGGCGGGTCGAGGACGATGCCCGGTGTCGCTAGGTGCCGGGGCATCGTCATGATGCCTGGCGATTACGTGAGGTCGGCATGCTCCCTGTGCCGGTTCCGCGCGACGGGCCTGGTGACAGGCCCACGCAACACCGGTCCTGAGCTAGCTGTCCCGTTAACCTGGACATCCCATGCAGCACTGATCCCGTCTCCATATGGCGGGGACGGGGTCAGTGTCCAGGGCGGCGAGGCAGGCAGGCTCGCCCGTCAGTCGGCCTTGCGCGGCATCATGCACGCCATGACTAGCGCGGCTGGCCAGGCGATCGGGATGCAGTTCAAGATCAGCACCCGCTTGATGTTCCGGGCGTGCCTGACCATGGCGATCGCGGTGGGACAGACGTACAGTGCGGCGAGGCTGGCTATGTACTCGATCCAGGACACCGCGCCGTTCGCGGTCACGGCCGGCCCTCCTCGCTAAGCGGATCGCCGAGCCGTTCCCGCTGCTCGGCATCGACCTCCGCCCACGACGGGTGGCCGCGATCCACGACCACCGGCCGGTCCTCGTCAAGCGGGAGAAGGAGGTACTCGCCGAGCACCCGTCCCTTCGCGTGGTCCCGCGCGGCGGTGAGCCGGGCGACCTTGGCGAGGTAACCCTCGCCTGGCGGGTCGTCACCGGCCAGATAGTCGGCGAGTTCATCGATCCTCTGCGCGATCACCTCGCCGAGCATGGCGAAGAACGTGCCAGGATCTCTGATCTGCTGGTAGACATCTGGGATGCAGCCTTGCCATTGCCGGCGTACGAGTTCGCCGTAGTAGGTCAGCGCGCTGCGGCTGGCCGCATCCGGTCGCGGCAGGTCTGGGTCCCCGGTCACCGCGACCGCCCCCTGCGCACCGCCGGCGTAGTGCTCCTGCGCACGGCCGGGGTGGCATCCACGCGCAGCGCCGGCACGCTGGGCCCGGGCACCGCCGGCGCGGGCCGGCGGATCTCGGTGGAATCCCGGAAGCACAGCGGGTAGTAGAGGTTCCGGGGTGCTGTGTTACGCGGAGCGGGGCGGCCATCGCGCAGCACGGCGACGCCGCGGTCCTCGACGCACACCCGCCACTCATCCGGGCCGCACTGTTCCACAATGCTTCCCGGGAGCCACGGCCACGCCGCCCGGTCACCGTGTTCTTCCTGCCTGCTTCGGGGGTAGCGGACCTCGACCCGGCTGTCGTCGGGGAACCGGCCGTCGTTGTCGATGTCGTCGTATGCCATCGGTTCCTCCCTCGCCTAGACCGCGTCCGCCGGACGGCTGGCGAGGTGAGCCTGGACCTGCTGGGCCTTGCCCTGGCCTATGCGCAGGGCACGCTGGATCTCCCGCAGCGACGGGACGTTGCCGGTCCCGGCAGCCGGGAACGCCCGCCCGGCCGCGTCCAGCAGGCCACCCGTCTCGGAGTGGCGGCGGCGAGCCAGCTCATCAGGTGGATCCGCTGCCGCATCCGTAGATGCGGGCCGCGCCGCCAGGTGCATCCCGGTGTTGCGCCGCATCCAGGTGAGCAGTTCCATGCAGCCGACGTAGGCGGCCACTGGCCACACCGACAGCAGCGCGCCGGTGATGCCAGCATGGAGGCCGTAGCCGATGTTCGCGGCGATCGTGGCGCCGATCCCGGCCAGCAGCATGACCCGGGCCAGCACCGGCACGTCGCGGCCCTGCCGGGAGGCGACCAGCATGGCCGAGGACGCGGCGGCGATCAGCCCGTCACCGGCCAGCGGCAGCAGCGCCGCCGACACGATGGCCTGCCCGTGATCCCGGGCGAGCGTGTAGATATGGGAGTAGGAGTCGGAGCCGGCGAATAGCCCTACAGCCAGCACGATCCCGGTGGTTACCCGCCTGGTGGCGGTGTCGTTCGCGGTCATGGTCACATGTCCGTCCCGGTGAATTCGGGACCTTAAAACATGAAAACTTGCCCGATGGCAAGACGGTGAAGAACCGCGTGCACCTGGACCTGCGGCCGGTAGATCGCACTCGCGAGCAGGAGACCGCGCGGATCCTCGCACTCGGGGCCTCGCAGCAGGCCGACCACCGGCGGCCCGATGGCAGCGGCTGGATCACGCTCGCCGATCCCGAAGGCAACGAGTTCTGCATCTTGCCCAAGGAACCAGCCGGATCCGGAGCCACGACCTGACAGCCGTACCGCGTCCGTGAATCCTTGCGCCTACGAGGTGCCATGGTACAGAACGAGCAGTTCTGGATGGTTGGGCGCGGGAGACCTAGCCGCGGGCGACGTAGCCGCGGGAGACATAGGCCTGGTGACTGCCGGGGCTGGCCCCCGCCAGCGCGGTTGTGGTGACCGGCCCGGCGGAGCTGCCCTTCAGCCAGGCTGGCCAGGACTGCTGCCAGTAGCCCCAGCCGTTGTCCCAGGCGAGCACGCGCGGGGAGCCGGTGATGGTCACCGGGTCGCCCCGGTAGGCGGTGTGCCGCCACCAGGCTGCGCCGTCGGCAGTCATCCGGACGCAGCCGTGACTGCAGTTCTCCACACCCAGGCACCACAAACCGCCGGGGCTCTGGTGCAGGTACTCGCCGCTGTCGGAGATCTGCACGTCGTTGTAGACGATCTCGTGGTAGTACCCAGGCTGGCCCGGCTTGATGTTAGGCGAGGTCATCCAGACCGAGTCGTAGCTGCCCATGGTGAGGTGAACGCCGGCGGTGGTGTAGAAGTCGTTACCGACGGAGTCGTAGCCGCCCATTCCGCCGCTGACCGGGATCTTCCGGGCGAGCGACCCGTTGGTGTAGAAGCGAGCCTGGTCGGTCCTCAGGTTGACCTTGACCACGTGCGAATCGCCGATCGTGAACGAACGGCTCAGGTCGCTCCCGCCCCACAGGCCCGGCCCGCCGGGGACGCCGGTCAGGTGCGCGGTGAACAGCACATGCTCGTGGGCCGGCCAGTAGTTCTGCGTACGGAAGACAACCTCGCTGTCTGAGGCCCAGAACCACGCACCGGTGACCGGGACGTCGCTGACGACCTCAAGGGCATGCTCCACCGCGGCCCGGTCCGAGCGGGCCACGTCGTAGTTGAAGTCGACGATGATCGGCATGCCGACGCCGACGGTCTCACCGGAATCGGGAGTAATGCTGCTGATCTGAAGGACGCGAGCCGCGCTCTTGGTGGTGAAGTGCGTAACCTCGGTCGTCGCCGCGCCCTTGCTGTTCGTGGCGACGGCGGTGACAGTGTAGGAGGTGGCGGGCTTCAGCCCCCACCCCGCCGACCAGCTCGTGCCGCCCGGCGCGTACTGCCCGGTGACGGCGGAGTCGCCGGACGCCACCGTGACCTGGGTGAGCGTGCCTCCAGACGTCGTGATCTGCACCTGAGTGTCGGGAGCGACCATCGCGCCGTTGGCCGGCGTCGCGGTCACGACCGCAGGCGGCGTGGGTTTGCTAGCCAGCCGCTGTGCGGCCGGATGCTCCGCCGTCGCCGGGCCCGTCGTGGCCACATACGTAATCCCGCCCGCCAGCACGAGTCCGGCAGCCCCCGCGATCAGCCATCGTTCGTTCCGCACTGCGGGCCTCGCCATCCACAAAGGACCTGAGTTGTAGCGGAATAGTACCGGTCCCAGCAGGATGCCTGATCCGCCGGGCTACGGCCTTCACCAGCCCCGCGACGCGTCTGCAGGCAACCAAGCCCGGGCACGCAATCGAAGGACTCTCCCGAGCGCCGGTTCGGCGTCAGTCCCAGCTCGTCCCGGCCGGCACCCGGAAGGTGGTGTTGAGGCGGTTGAAGAAGTTGGTGATCGCCACCATCAGCACCAGAGCCCCGAGCTGCCGCTCGTCGTAGTGTCTCGTGGCCTCGGCCCAGATCTCGTCGGTGACCGCGCCGGGCCGGTCGCACAGCCGGGTCGCGGCCTCGGTGAGCGCCGCGCGGCCCGCTCGGCGTCGTCGAAGCGCGGGTCCTCGTACCAGGCGGCGAGGGCGGGCGGCCGGTCATGATTATGGCCTTCACGGTCGCGGACGGCGCTATCACGGCGATTCGCACGCTGACCGACTCGGACCGGCTGGCCCAGGTCGTCCCCTCGTGGGTCACGTAACCATGGGAGGCTGGTGCTCGCGCCTGGCCGGGTCTACGATCTTCAGACCGCAGTGGTCTCCAGCCCTATGGAATCTCGATGACGCTTTATATGTACCAGGCCTCCTATACCGCAAAGTCGATGGCGGCTCAGCTCACCGAGCCGCACGACCCCATGGAAGCGATCGGGCCGACATTGGAGGACCTGGGAGCCACGATCGTGGTGGCCGGCTTTCCATTCGGCGAGTATGACGTGCTCATCGTGTATGAGGCAGCCGATGATGTGACCGCCGCCAGCGTCGCGATGGCAGTTGCCGCCGCGGGCGAGGTCAAGTCGGCCAAGACCACGCGGCTACTCAGCGGGCAGGAATGGCTGGAGTCGTTGCGCAAGCGCAGGATCGTCACCCGAAAATTGAGCCAGCCGCACGACCGTCCGGGCCAGATGCCGGAACCCTCATAGGGCGGCGGCAGATCCGGGCCGCCTAGCAGGCGTCGAGGAACGGCGTGATCAACGCGAGCACTTCGCCGGGTCGGCGTGTCATGCCCATGTGCGTGGTCCCGGGGAGCACGGCGAGTTGCGCGTCCGGCAGCAGGTCGAACATCTCGACCACGTCGGGCAACGGTGAGAAGTCACGGTCGCCGAAGATCAGCAGGGTCGGCACCTGCAGTGATCGCAGCTCGTCGGTCCATCCCGGGAACTCGTGCACCATCGCCGACGTCCTGGCCGTGAACTCGTCGAAATGCGCGGGGTCAGGAGCGGCCGCGTCGTAGGCGTCGCGCATCTGCTGGAAGTCGGCCGGATTCGGCATACGGTCATCGTCCAGCGGCGCGCTCTCCCGGCCCGGCGGGCGGTGGGCGTCCGCCGACGCGACGATCAGCTTGCCGACCCGGGCGGGCGCGCCGAGCGCGACCGCGTACGCGACCAGGCCGCCGAGGCTGAAACCGTCTCGTAGTAAAGCTGCAGGCCATTCACTGATGCGTAGGTCATGCCGGGTATGACGGTACGCGGCCCGCGAACTCATCGCGAAGCGCTCCCGCCTCGCAGGCTGGGGCGGTGGGAGTTTCGGTTCAGCCTTGCGTGGCGTCTGGAGCTGGGGAGGCGGGAGGGGGGCGGCGTTTGCGGGGGGCGGCGGAGCGGGGCGGCAGAGCGCGCATGTGGTCGCGGACGCGGGTCATGATGTCGCCGAGGTGGTGCAGGTCGTCCTGGGACAGGGGGTCGAGCAGCAGGCGGCGGGTGACCAGGATGTGGCCGGGCATGACGCGGCCGAGGAGGGCCCGTCCGCTGTCGGTGATGGAGACCAGGGTGGCGCGGTCGTCGGCGAGGCTGGGGCCGCGGGTGATGAGGCCGGCCTTCTCCAGCAGGGCGGCCTGGTAGGTCAGGCCGCTGCGACTGTAGACGACGCCGTCGGCCAGCTCGGTCATGGTCAGCTGGCCGCGGGCGGCGTTGAGGCGGGCCAGGAGCTGGAATTGCACGTAGCTAAGGTCACCCTCGGCGCGTAGCTGCTGTTCAACACTGTGCTGGAGCAGGCTGACGGCTTCCATGAGCGCGAAGTAGGCGTCCAGCTGGGCGGCATCGAGCGCCGGGACGTCGTCCGCGCCGGGCCCGGGATCGGTCATCCCATCACCGTACCTGTTTCGAATTCCAAGCATTGTGAGAAGCATCACCCGCGCGAAGCATTGCTTCGAAGTTGAAGCAAGGTACAGTATAAATGCTTCAACTTCGAAGCACACGAGGTGAGGAGAGATCATGAAGGCAGTGCGTTACCGCTCCTACGGTGACAGCGGCGTCCTGGTCTACGAGGACGCCGGCCGTCCGGTGGCGGGGGCGGGGCAGGTAGTGGTGAAGGTGGCCGGCGCCGCGTTCAACCCGGTGGACGTCGCGATCCGTGCGGGCTTCATGCAGCAGGTGTTCCCGGTGGCCTTCCCGCACATCCCGAACTTCGACGTGGCGGGCGTCGTCGCCGAGATCGGCGAGGGGGTGAGCGGCTGGAGCGCCGGGGACGCGGTGGTGGCGTTCCTGCCGATGACCGCGCCGGGCGCGGCCGCCGAGTACGTCGCCGCGCCGGCCGAGGTGCTCGCCACCGCGCCTCGCACCGTGGAGCTGGCCGACGCCGCGGCATTGCCGTCGGCCGGCCTGACGGCCTGGCAGTCGCTGTTCGAGCACGCCGGCCTGAAGGAGGGGCAGAGCGTGCTGATCAACGGGGCGGGCGGCGCGGTCGGCGGGTACGCCGTCCAGCTGGCCAGGCAGGCCGGTGCCACCGTCATCGCGACCGCCAGCGCGCGCAGCGCCGGCCGGATCCGCTCCTACGGCGCGGACCAGATCATCGACTACACCGCCACCACGCTCCTGCAGGCGGTGGCCGGGCAGCGGTTCGACGTGGTGCTCAACCTGGTGCGCACCAGCCCTGAGGAGACAGCGGCCCTGGCCGACCTGGCCGCCGACGGCGGTGTCTTCGTCAGCACCACCACTCCGGGCCCGGAGAATCCCGGGCGCGGGGTGCGGACGGTGCGGGTGTTCCTGCGCAGCGACGCCGACCAGCTCGCCCGGCTCGTCGCCCGCGTCGACGCCGGCGACCTGAAGATCGACGTCGCCGAGCGGCGGCCGCTGACCGACCTGGCCGCCGTCCACGACCAGGCCGCCGCCGGGCGGCTAGCAGGCAAGACCGTCCTGACCCCCTGAACCCCTAGGAGGAGATATGAGCAAGCAGCAGCGAGATGCCATTGACGCGGCCATGCGCGCCGAGCCGTTCGACCTGAGCCAGAGCACGGCCGAGCACCGGAAGTCGTTCGAGGCGCTCATGGTCCGCCCGTACCCGGCCGACGTTTCCGCGGCCGACGTGACCCTCGGCGGAGTCGGCGCCATCGAGCTGACCGTCGCCGGCCACGCGGCGGAGCCCGCCGTGCTGTACTTCCACGGCGGCGGGTACGTCGCCGGATCCGCCCGTACCGGCACCCACCTGGCAGCCGAGCTGGCCAGGCGCACCGGCGGCCGGGCCCTGTCCGTGGACTACCGGCTCGCCCCTGAGCACCCCTACCCGGCCGCGGTGCAGGACGGCCTGGCCGCCTACGCCGGGCTACTCGAATCCGGTGCCAGGCCGTCCCGGGTCCTGGTCGCCGGCGACTCGGCGGGAGGCGGGCTGGCCGTGGCCACACTGCTCGCCGCACGCGAGCGGGGCCTGCCGCAGCCCGCCGCCATCGCGGTCTTCTCCCCGTGGGCCGACATCTCGCGCTCCGGTTCCAGCATGCGCACCAAGGACGGGGCCGACCCCCTGTTCAGCTACGACGCCATGGGCTGGTACGCCGGCCGGTACGTGCCCGCCGGGGACCGCTCCGCCCCGCTGGCCAGCCCGGTCTTCGCCGCCCTGGCCGGCCTTCCCCCGCTGCTGATCCAGGCCGGCTCCCACGAGGTGCTCCTGGACGACGCCATCCGGCTGGCCGCGAACGCCGGCCGGGACGACGTCGAGGTAACACTGCAGGTGGCCCCCGAAGGCACTCACGTCTTCCAGTTTCACTTCGGAGCGCTGGACGAGGCCGACGAGGCCATCGACGAGGTCGCGCGGTTCTTCAAGCGGCACCTCAGCTAGCTGCCTACCCGCAGGCGGGCGGCGTCCTGGCCGGGCGGGGTGACGGCGCGGAAGTTCCGGTGGAACGCGGACGGGCTCATGCGGGAAAGCCTGGCGAGGTCGGAGATCCGCACCCGTTCGGCATAGTTATCGCGAATCCATCCGATCGCGCGGTTGACGTGGGAAAGGTTGCTGTCCGGCAGGCCGATCTGCCGGATCACGTCACCGAACGGGCCGGTGAGCAGTCGCCAGAGGATTTCCCGTTCGACCAGTGGTGCGAGCACCAGCGCGTCGGCGGGGTGATCGAGCAGTCGCAGCATCCGGGCGACCGCGTCGAGCAACTAACCGCGCAGTAGGGCTGGCATCCCTGTGCCGGGGTTGCAGGCATCCTTGTCCGGCTACCCGGCTTAGGGTCTGATTGGCACCGTGAGCGCGGTCTGGCTGAGGTTGCGCGCCGATGCCCGTCGGCGCTGGCGGGCATGGCTAGGTGTGGTCGTGCTCGTCGGCCTGTTCGGGGGAATCGTGACCGCGGCGGCCGCCGGCGCCCGGCGCACGGACGATGCGTACTCCCGGTTCGTGGTGGCCAACCACGGCGCCCCGTACATGATCGACGACTTCATCCCCAACCCGGACGCCGCCGTCCTGGACCCCGGGACTCTCGCCGCCCTGCCGTCGATCGCCGAGGCGGATTCCTTCCGCGTGTTCGGGCAGGTTGCCGACGTCGGCCCCAACCTTGTCGCGTCGCCGGACGGCCGTGCCTACGGCACCGGGCTCAACCGGCTGAAGGTGCTGCGGGGGCGCCTTCCCGATCCCGCCCGGGCCGATGAGGCCGTCGCGGACTTCACCGTGCCCGGCGCCCGGGTCGGCCAGAGAGTCCGTGTTCCGCTTGTGCCGTCCACCGACGGCGACACCCATACCCCGGACTTGTCGGCCGCTCCTGTCTCAGCCACGTTCACCGTCGTGGGTATCGTCGCGGCGCCCGCGCAGTTTCCTCCCTTCGCCGCCAATAGCTACTTCAGCGGGCCGAACTACTACCTGACGCCCGCGTTCTACCGGACGCACGAGACATCGGTCGCGGCGCTGGAGTACAGCCTGGTACGGCTGCGCCCGGGGATGGCCGCCGCCGCCTGGGACCAGGTGGAGGCGCTTGGTCGCGGCCGGCAGGTCAGTGTGCAGCAGCTTGGTAACCAGGCCCGCGATGTGAACCGTTCGATCCACCTCGTAGCCGTAGCCCTGTGGCTTCTCGCCGGGCTCCTCTTGGTGGTGGCAGTGCTCGTGCTCGGCCAGCTCCTGGCCCGGCAGATCGCGCTCGACGCCAGCGACTATCCGGCGCTGCACTCGCTCGGCATGACCCGGCGTCAGCTTGCCGGACTCGCAGTTGCGCGCTGCACGGCCATCGGCGCCGCCGGGGCCGTCCTGGCCGTGGGCGTGGCGATCGCCTTGTCGCCGCTTACGCCCATCGGCTTGGCCCGCACGGCTGAGCCAGCCCCAGGGTTCGCGTGCGACACGCTGGTTCTCGCCACCGCCGTGGCGGGAACGACCGCCATCGCCGCCATCCTGGCATCCTGGCCGGCGTGGCGAGCGGCACGAGCGGCTGCGACGGCGCTCGGCAGCGGTAGCGGCGACGAGCTGATCAGGCGCTCGGTGGTGGCCGAGGCCAGCGCGCGAGCCGGGCTCCCGGTCACGCTCACGGCCGGGGTGCGCATGGCGCTGGAGCGGGGGCGTGGCCCGACCAGCGTGCCCGTGCGCACCACCATCGGCGGAGCCATCGTGGGGCTCTGCGCGATGGTGGCGTCGCTTATCTTCGGGGCGAGCCTCAGTCATCTGCTCGGGTCACCGCCGCTCTACGGCGTCACCTGGGACGTCGAGATCTGGAACAACAACGGCCCCGCCGCTGTCCCGGCGGCCGAGCCCGTCGTGCGCGCCGATCCAGATGTCGCCACCGCCGCCTTCATCCAGACCGGGATCGACTTCCAGCTCGCCGGACGGGCTGTCTCGGGGTTCGCCTTCACGCCGGTCAAGGGGACCTTTGCGGTATCCATGCTGACGGGGCGAGAACCGGCCGCGGCCGACGAGGTGGCGCTCGGCGCGAGCACGGCAGCCCAACTCGGCGCCCGAGCCGGTGCCACGTTGCTCGGCAACGCCGAGAACGAACGAGCGCCACAGGTGCCGGTGCGGATGGTGGGGACAGCCGTCCTCCCGCCGGGGGACGTCAGTGCCCATCTCGGCGACGGGGTGATCGTCACTCGTCAGGCTCTCGTCCGGCTCTCCGGAGGCCGGCCCCGCTCGCCTTACGTGATCGCCGTCACCTTCCGGCCCGGTGTAGACACAGCCGGAGCCGTAGCGCGCCTCGGCCACCGGTTGTCGGCTGTCGACGAGAACTTCTTCACCCAGCGGCCGACGACACCCACCGATCTGGTGAACTTCGGCCGGATCCAGAACCTCCCGCTCATTCTGGGCTTGGTGCTGGCCGTCATGGCCCTGCTAACCGTGGCTCACCTGCTCGCCACCTCCATTCGCCGCCGCCGGCGCGACCTTGCCATCTTGAAGACGCTGGGGTTCGCTCACGGCGACGTGGGCCGGACCGTGGCCTGGCAGGCGACGACCCTGGCGGTGATAACGCTGGTTGCCGCCGTTCCCCTCGGAATCGCAGTGGGCAGGACCGCCTGGCGCCTGTTCGCTGAGCAACTCGGGGTGGTCCCGGACGTCTCAACGCCCGTAACGCTGCTGGCCCTGGTGGTACCGGCCACCATACTGCTCGCCAACGTCATCTCCATCGGACCCGCGGTGACCGCGATGCGGACCCATCCTGCATCGGTGCTGCGCGAGGAGTGAATACTAAATCAGTGGCATGGCCTGCTGGCGCTTGAAATGATCGATGATCGCCAGTCCCGAGAGAGGAGGAGGGGCAGACGCTCGCGGTGTCGCGGCCCCGACCACGAATGGCAAAGGCGCTGCTGACGCCGCGGGCAGTGGATTTTCCTCGCTGGTATCAGGACGTGATCGCAAAGGCTGAGCTGGCCGAGAACGGGCCGGCTCGCGGTTCGATGGTGATCAGGCCTACCGGTTACGCGTTGTGGGAGCGTATCCAGCGCGAGCTCGATGACCGGATCAAGGCGGCTGGCGCCGCCAACGCGTACTTCCCGCTGCTTATCCCCGAGTCCTACATGCGGCGCGAGGCCGAACACGTCGAGGGGTTCAGCCCCGAGCTGGCGGTCGTCACGATCGGCGGAGGCAAGCAACTGGAGGAGCCGCTGGTCATCAGGCCCACGAGCGAGACCGTCATCGGCGAGTCGATGGCCAGATGGATCGAAAGCTACCGCGACCTGCCGCTGCTGCTGAACCAGTGGTCCAACGTGGTGCGCTGGGAATTGCGGCCTCGCCTGTTCTTGCGTACCACTGAATTTCTCTGGCAAGAGGGCCACACGGCGCACGTCAGCGAGACGGACGCGCACGACTATGCCCGCCGGATCTTGCACGATGTCTACGAGGACGTGCTGGTCAACGTGCTGGGCATACCGGTTGTCGTAGGCCGCAAAACCGTGCGGGAACGCTTTGCGGGGGCCACGTCGACGTACACGCTCGAAGCGATGATGGGTGACGGCAAGGCGCTCCAGATGGGCACCAGCCATGAGCTGGGCCAGAACTTCGCGCAGGCCTTCGGGATCGATTATCTGTCTGCCTCCGGGCAGCGTGAACTGGCGTGGACCACCTCATGGGGCATCACGACCCGCCTTATCGGCGGCATCATCATGGCTCACGGTGACGACCTCGGACTCCGCGTGCCGCCCCGCCTGGCCCCGGTGCAGGCCGCTGTCCTGGTCGTCAGGGAAGGCAATGGCGTCGCCGAGGTCGCGCGCACGCTGACGGCCGCGTTGCAGGGCGCCGGAGTACGGGCCGAACTCGACGAGCGGGTCGGTGTGCCGTTCGGCCGCCGCGCGATTGACGCCGAGCTCAGGGGCTACCCGGTCCGTATCGAAATCGGTCCGCGCGATATCGCGGAAAGCCGGGTCGTGCTAGTGCGCCGGGTGACCGGGGAGAGACTCGCGGTCCCGGTCGACAGCGCGGTGGACCTGGTGACCGCGGCGCTCGAGGCTGACCAGACGGCACTGTATGAGGAAGCGCTCGCGCGGCAGCGGCAGCGCACCGCGGACGTCACCTCGGTCCCGGAAGCCATCGAAGCCTCCGGCACCGGCTGGGCCAGGCTGCCCTGGTCCGAGGTCGGCAGCGACGGCGAGGCCGAACTCAACACCCACGGCATCACGGTGCGCTGCCTGGTGCGTGCCGACGGCGGCGTGCCCGACTCGGAGGATGAGCCAGGCCTCATGGCCGTGGTGGGCCGCGCCTACTGAGGGAACCCAGATGAGAGCGGTGCTGGTCAGCGAGTTCGGCGGCCCGGAGCAGCTGAGGCCGGTCCGGGTGGCCGATCCGGTGGCCGGGCCGGGCCAGGTGCGGGTGGCGGTGCGCGCGGCCGGGCTCAACCCGGTCGACGCGGGCAACCGGGCCGATGGCCGGTGGGCCGGGCTGCGGGTGCCGTGCATCCTGGGCTACGACATCGCCGGGGTCATCGACGGCGTCGGCCCCGGGGTGACCGGCCTGGCGCCCGGCGACCGGGTGATGGCGATGACGCACTTCCCGGAGGGCGCCGGCGGGTACGCCGAGCTCGTCGTCATCGACGCCGCGCTGGTCGCGCCGATCGGCGCCGCGACCTCGTTCGCAGACGCGGCGGCGACGCCGCTGGCCGCAGGAACCGCGCACCTAGTGCTGGCCCGGCTCGCGCTGCCGCCCGGCAGCCGGCTGCTCGTGCTCGGCGCCAGCGGCGGCGTCGGGCTGTTCCTGCTCCAGCTGGCCGCGGCCGCCGGGATCACCACGATCGGGGTCGGCCGCGAGGCGATGCACGCGCAGATGCGCGGCCTCGGCGCCGCGGCCTGCATCGACTACACCCGCGAGGACGTCGCCGCGCGCGCCCGGGCGCTGGCCGACGGCCCGGTCGATGCCGTCGCCGACCTCGTCGGCGGCCGCCTGGCCCGGTCCGCCTGCGCCGCGCTGCGGCCGGGCGGGCAGATCGCCGCGATCGCAACCCCGGACCTGGACCTGGACCCGCTGCTCGATGCCAACATCACCTTCCACGGCGTGCTCATCCAGGACGACGGGGACCGCACCCGGGCGCTGGCCGACCTGCTGGGCCGACGCGAATTGCGGCCCGTCATCAGCCACGTGCTTCCCCTCGACGCCGCCGCCGAGGCACATCGGATCCTGGAAGCCGGGCATGCCGGCGGAAAGATCGTCCTCGACGTCACGGGCAGCCTTAAATAAGGACATGACAGCTGAGCAGGATATGCCGCGGGTGGTCAGCGCGACCCGGGAGATCGCGGCCGGTGCGGAGCGGATCTTCGAGCTGATCGCGGATCCGGCGGCACAGCCGGGCTGGGACGGCAACGACAACCTGGCCAGCGCGCCAGCCGGGCAGCGCGTCCGGCGCCGCGGTGACGTTTTCGCGATGACGCTGACCCGGGGTGAGATCCGGGAGAACCACGTGGTGGAGTTCGAGGAAGGCCGCCGGATCGCCTGGACCCCGGCCGAGCCAGGGAAGGTGCCGCCGGGGCACCTGTGGCGGTGGGAGCTCGAACCGGTCGACCCGTCCCGGACGCGGGTTACCCATACCTACGACTGGACCCGGCTGACCGACGAGGGCCGGCTGCCGCGGGCCCGCGCCACCACGACGGATCGCCTCCGCGCTTCGCTCGACCGGCTCGCGGCGCTGGCCGAGGAATCCTGACCGCTCTCCATGATCGCGAAGGGTTTACTACCGCATAGAGTAGTAAACCCTTCATGATCATGAAATTCGTACTCCTGTGCGATCAGAAACGGGCTGAGGGCGGGAGGGCAGGGGTCACGAGAGCATCTGGTAGCTCACAGGTAACAGGAGCAAAGGGTAGAGCCCCCGCGGGTGGCGCCAGGGTTACCCGGCGGTTCCGGGGGGCTGGTAGACGTTGATGATCGTGCCGCCGGGGAAGCTCCGGGTCTCGGTGAGGTCCAGTCGCAGTGGCCTGGGCAGGTCCTTGAACAGCGGCAGCCCGGCCCCGAGGGCGACCGGCAGGATGACCAGGCGGTACTCGTCGATCAGGCCGTGCCTGGATAGCGCCTGGACGAACGCGGCGCCGCCATGGGCCATGATGTCGCCGCCGGGTTCGGCCTTGAGGGCGGCTATCTCGGTGGCGAGATCGCCGCGGGCGATGCGGGTGCCGGCCCATCCGGCGGCCGGCAGCGTCGCGGAGAAGACGACCTTGGGCAGCTTGTTCATGAACGCCGCGTAGTCGCCGCTCGCCTCCGGCCAGTGCGCGGCCATCTGCTCGTAGGTGACCCGCCCCATGATGTGGGTTCCGACCCGGTCCAGGGACGCGACCTTCCAGGCGCGCACGTCCGGATCCTCGGGCGGAAGCCCCCAGTCACCTTCGCCGCCCGGCCCGGCCACGTACCCGTCCAGCGTGACACCCATCTGCAGGACCACTCGCCTCATCCAGACTCCCTCGTCAGCGTGGCTTTCGGATCAACCCTGCCCGAGAGCCAGCCCCGGCATCCAATACACGCGTCTATAACCTGATGGCATGGATGTCGACACCCGGCTGCTGCGCTACTTCGCCGCCGTCGCGGCCGAAGGCAGCCTCAGCCGCGCGGCCGAGCGGCTGTTCGTGTCCCAGCCCGCGCTGACCAAGCAGATCAAGCAGCTGGAGGGCCAGCTCGGGGTTCAGCTGTTCACCCGGTCCCGGGCCGGGATGACCCTGACCGCGGCGGGCCAGGCACTGGCCGGCCGGACCCCCGGCATGCTGGCCGGCTGGGATCAGGTGCTGCGGGAGACCAGGGCCGCCGCGAGCCGGGCGGCCCGGGTGCTGCGGGTGGGATTCATGTCCAGCGCCGCCAACGAGGCCACCCAGCAGATCATCGCGGCGTTCGGCCGCCGCCGGGCGGGGTGGCGGGTGGACCTGCAACAGGCCGCCTGGTCGGATCCCACCGCCGGATTGGCCGGCGGCGAGGTCGACGTGGCCCTGCTGCGGCTGCCGTTCCCGGGACAGGACGACATGCGGATCGAGGTGCTGCTCACCGAGCCCCGCTGGGTCGCGCTCCCCGTCACCCACCCGCTCGCCGCCGCCGATCAGATCTGTTTCCGCCAGCTGTGGGACGAGCCGTTCGTCGCCGCGCCCGCGCAAACCGGCCTCTGGCGCGATTACCATCTGGCCACCGCCGAACGCCAGGGTCACCCGGTCCGCATCGGAGCCGTCACCGACCAGCCCGACGCCTACCTGACCGCGATCGCCAACGGCGACGGCATCGCCCTGGTCCCCGAATCCGCCAGCCGCTACTACGCACGCCCCGGCATCACCTACCGGCCCGTCACCGGCGTCAGCCCGAGCCAGGTCGGCGTGGCCTGGCCGCCCGCGAACGACGCCAACCCCGTCGTCCAGGACTTCGTCCGCTGCTGCCTGGACCACAGGCCGGCCGCCTGACCCGCGCCACGGCGTTACCATCGGCGGGTGCTGACGTTCTCTGCGCAGACCCGTGCGGCCAGCCTGACCCGGATGGCCGAGGACCGGTTCGACGTGCTGGTCATCGGGGGCGGGATCACCGGAGTGGGCATCGCCCTGGACGCGGCGTCGCGCGGGCTCTCGGTGGCGCTGGCCGAGAAGGACGACTTCGCCGCCGGGACCTCGGGGCGCTCGTCGCGGCTGGTGCACGGCGGCCTGCGCTACCTGGAACACGGGGAGTTCGGCCTGGTACGGGAGTCGCTGCGGGAGCGGGGCATCCTGTTCCGGCTGGCGCCGCACCTGGTGCGCCCGGTCTCCATGTACATGCTGGCCGGCGACCTGCGCCGCCGGGCCACCTACCGGGCCGGGCTGACCGCGTACGAGCTGCTGGCGGCGGGCCGGAACATCGGCTACCACACATCGGTGAGTGCCGGGCGGGTGGCGGAGGCCATTCCCGGGCTGGGCGGCCGGTCCCGCGGGTTCCGGTACTTCGAGTGCCAGGTGGACGACGCCCGGCTGACCATCGAGGTGGCCCGGGCCGCGCACGCGGCGGGCGCGCGGCTGGCCAACCACGCGCGGGTGACCGCGCTGCTCGGCGAGGGGCGGGTGACCGGCGCGGCGGTGACCGACGAGGTGACCGGGCAGGGGTTCGAGGTCCGGGCCAGGGCCGTGGTCAACGCGGCCGGCATATGGGCCGAACGGGTCGCGGACCTCGCGGCCGGTTCCGGCGCTGAAGGGTGCGTACGGCTGCGGCCGAGCAAGGGCGTCCACCTGGTGTTCGCCCCCGGCGCGGTGCGGACCACGGCGGCGGTGGTCGCGCCGTCGGCGGCGCACGACGGGCGGTACGTCTTCATCGTCCCGTGGGAGGACCGGGTCTACGCCGGCACGACCGACACGCCGTACCAGGGCGACCTGGACGACCCGGCCGTCGGCGACGCCGACCGGGACTACATCCTGGCCGCGGTGGCCGGGCTATTCCCCGGCGTGACCGGCCGCGACGTGGTGGCGTCCTGGGCCGGGCTGCGCCCGCTGCTGGGCCGGGATGACGCCGGCGACACCACCAGCAGCGACCTGTCGAGGAAGCATGCGGTTTTCACCGGACCGTTCGGCCTCTATACGATCACCGGCGGGAAGCTGACCACCTACCGGGCCATGGCCGAGGACCTGGTGGACCGGGTCGCCGCCGACCTAGGCGGCGTCAAAGGGTCGGGGCCGTGCCGGACGCGGGAGATCCCGCTCGGGCTGCACGGGCCGGCCGCCGCGGCGGTGCGGCTGGCCCGGGACGAGGTGGCACGGCTGGGGCTGCCGCCGCGCACCGCCGTCCGGCTGGTGCGGCGCTACGGCGACGACTGGCGGCAGGCGGCCTGGCTGATCGGCGAGGACTTGTCGCTAGGCGAGCCGGTGGCGGACGGCCTGCCGGTCCTGGGGGTCGAGGTGGCGCTGGCCCGCAGCCGCGAGATGGCCCTGACCGACGAGGACATCTACGTCCGCCGGACCCGGCTCACCACCCTCGGGCTCACACCTTCAGCCGGACGCATGAGGGAATGATCCCGAACGAGGCGGGTGTCACGCCCAGCAGCTCGCCGTCCGCCTCGACCGGGAAGGGCGTGTCGGCCTCGATGCTCAGCTGCGCGGTCCGCAGTTCGGCGATGTTGCGGTGCGGCAGGTGCGCGCCGGAGTAGACCTTGGGCAGCGTGGTGAAGGAGTCCGACTTGGGCCCGGTCATGACCAGGATGTCGAGCAGGCAGTCGCAGGGGTCGGAGTTCGGCGAGATCTGCATGCCGCCGCCGTAGAACCGGCAGTTCGCCACGACCACGTTGAACGCGCGCCAGGCGTGGTACTGGCCGTCGGCGTCGAGCCGGACCGCGGCCGGGCGGAAGCGCGGCAGCGTCAGCCAGAACCCGGCCGCGTACCGGGCGCCGCCGAGGAGCTTCCCGAGGTTGGCCGCCCTGGCCACCACCGCGCCGCCCAGGCCGGCCTCGGCGATGTTGACGAAGCACCTCGTGGTGCCGTCCGCGCAGGTCACCGTGCCCACGTCGATGGTGCGGACCCGGTCCCCGGCCAGGCGCTCCGCGGCCTGTGCCGCGTCGTCCGGCAGGCCGAACGACCGGACGAAATCGCAGCCGGACCCGGCGGCCACCACCCCGAGCACGGCGTCCGCCGCCACCGGCCCGCCGTCCCTTACCATCCCGTTGACCACCTCGTGCACGGTGCCGTCGCCGCCCACCGCGACCAGGTAGCGCTCGCCGTCGCTCAGGGCCTGGCGGGCGGCCTCGGTGGCGTGGCCGGGATGGGTGGTGCGGACGATGCGGTAGGCGAGGTTCTTGTTCCTGAGGACGCTTTCGACGCGGGGCAGCGCCTTGCTGACCGCGCCGCGGCCGGCGTTCGGATTGGCGATGAGCACGAGCGGGCCGAACGGGCTGGTCATGGACGCAATCCTCCCGGGTTCATGATCCCGGCCGGGTCGAGGGCTTTTCTGATCCTGGTTAGCACGTGTGCTCCGGTCTGGCCGAGGTCCTGGGTGAGGAACGGTGCCTTGAGGCGCCCGACGCCATGATGGTGGGTGATCGTGCCGCCGGCTTCGGTACAGCTTTGTGCGGCCGCGTGCCAGGCCGCACGGTAGATCGTTTCCGCCTCGCGGTCGTCGGCGGCGCCGATCAGGAAGGTGAAGTACAGCGACGATCCGGACGGGTACAGGTGGGACAGGTGGCAGGCCACCGCCTGGGCGTGCGCGGACAGTTCGCTTTTGATGGCGCCGTACAGCCGCGGGACCGCGGACCAGAGCCCGGCGACCTCCATCGTGTCCACGATCACCCCGGTGCCGAACGTGCGCTCCGGCCCCATGATCTGCGCGAAGGTCTGCACCGCGGCGTTGCGGTGCTGCCACCAGTGCTCGCCGTAGCGGGCGCCGAGTTCGGTTCCCGTGGTGTGCAGGATCGCGGCGGCGGCCTGTTTCCTGGCGTCCAGGCCGGGCGGGCCGGGCGAGCCGGCTGGGCCGGCCGGGCCGGCTGGGAAGCCGGCCAGCGCCACGCACCCGGTCGTGTGGTTCAGCGCGCCGAAGCCCAGCTGCGCGTCGGTCTCGTCGTAGCCGCGCAGTACGGCCGCGCCGGTCTCGGCTCTCCTGACGTCTCTCAGGGCTGCGGCCATCGTCGTGAAGTCTTCGAAGCCGAAGGCCAGCCACTCCCAGGCCGTCGGGCGAGCCCGGCAGGCGAGGGTCGCCTCGGTGACGACGGCGAGCGTCCCCTCCGAGCCGATGAGGAGTCTTCTCAGGTCCGGGCCGGCCGCCGAGCGCGGGACCGGGCGCAGGCGCAGGATCTCGCCGTCCGGCAGGACCGCGGTCAGCCCGAGCAGCACGTCCTCGATCGCGCCGAACCCGGTGGAGGCCTGCCCGGCGGACGACGCGGCGATCCAGCCGCCGACGGTGGAGATCGCAACCGACTGCGGGTAGTGGCCCGTGGTCAGCCCGAGCTTGGCCAGTTCCTCCTCCAGCCGGTCGCCGCGCACCCCGGCTTGGACGTCGACCGTATGAGAGATGACGTCGACCTCGCCGATGCGGTCCATCCGGGACAGGTCGAGGACTACGGCGTCGGCGTCGGCCTGCGCCCCGCCGCAGACGCCGGAGCCCGCGCCCCTCGGGATGACCGCGGTGCCGGTTTCCGAGGCCCAGGCCAGGATCGTGGCTACCTCCCCGGTGCGGGCCGGGAGGAGCACCGCGGCGGGTTCGGGCAGGTCGTCGCCGCGGACCCGGCGGAGCAGCGCCAGCGGCCAGGAGTCGGTCGCGCTTTGGCGCAGCGTCTGCGGGTCGGTGCTTATCGTGCCGTCGGGCAGGCGGCTGGCCAGCATGTCCAGGGAACTCACCAGCCGGATAGTAGACCCCGGCCGGTCAGCGGGCCAGGGGCTTGCCCCAGCCGTGGACGATCTTGCCGCAGATCAAGCCGACGAGTTAATAGCTAGCACGCCTCAGCCAGGAAAGCATCTAGGCCGTTAGGCACAGAAGGTCGCCGATCATGACTCTTCTCCTCCGCTGGTTACGGGGTGGATCGTCCATCCCTGCGCGCACAGCGCCGACCAGAACCGGTTCGCGCAGCTCCGGCAGAGGTAGAGCTCGCCGTCGCGGCGCGCGCCGTACACCGCGCGGACGGCCGGCCCGCACCGGTCGCACGTCTGGTCGGTCTCGGGAAGGCGTCTCACACCCTGCATTCGGCGCGCGGGGCCGGGTGGGTTGGTCCGTATTACCAGGTTTGCTCGCTGGCGCGGACCAGCATCTCGTTGACCGCCACCCGGCGGTCGCGGGTCACGATGTAGGCCACCGCGTCGGCGATGTCTTCCGGCCGTAGCGGCTGGATCGACTCGATCTGGCCCTGCGCGGCCTGCCGGATGGCGGGCCGCAGGTGCGAGGCAAGCTCGGTGTCGACCGTGCCCGGCTCGACCACGCTCACCCGGACCCGGTGGCCGATCATCTCCTGGCGGAGCGCCTCGGCGAACGCGTTAGCGCCGAACTTGGCGAGGTTGTAGACGCTGCTGCCCGGCCGGGCCACGCGTCCGGCGGTGGAGCTGATCGTGACCAGGTCCGCGACGCCGCGGGGCGAGTCCGCGGCTGCGCGCACCAGGTGCGGGAGCGCGGCGTGGGCGACATAGAGCATGCCCTGCACGTTGACCGCGACCATCTGGTCCCATTCGGCGACCGGGGTGTCCAGGGCCGGCCCCAGCAGCATGATGCCGGCGTTGCTGACCAGGGTGTCGAGCCGGCCCAGTTCGGCCATTGTCCGCTCCACGGCGGCCGCCGCCTGCTGCTCGCCGGTCACGTCGGCCTCGATGACGAGCGCGGTCCCGCCCGCGCCGGTGATCGCCGCGGCGAGCTCCTCGAGCCGGTCGCGGCGCCGCGCGACCAGGGCCACGGCCGCTCCCTCGGCGGCGAGCCTGCGGGCGGTAGCGGCTCCGATCCCGCTGCTCGAGCCGGTGATCAGGGCGACCGTTCCGGTCAGCGGTGTGGTCATGGCGGCCTGGCCTCCCGTGCGTGCGCGCTGGCGGTGACCAGGGTACCGGCCGGTGTTTCCCGGGTGCGGTTCCCGGGTGCGGTTCCCGGGTGCGGCTAGGACGGCGCCGACGCGACCGTGGATGATGCTAGTGGTAACGGACGGACAAGGAGTCAGGTCATGGACTACAGGCTTGAGGTCGTGGTGATCCCGGTGTCGGATGTGGACCGGGCCAAGGCGTTCTACCAGGGGCTGGGGTGGCGGCTGGACGCCGACTTCGCGACCGGCCCGGATTTCCGCGTGGTGCAGGTGACCCCGCCCGGGTCGGCCTGCGCGGTCATCTTCGGCACCGGCGTCACCTCGGCGGAGCCGGGTTCGGCCGAGGGCCTGCAGCTGGTGGCCGAGGACATCGACGCGGCCCGGGCCGGGCTGGCCGGCCACGGCGTGGATGTCAGCGAGGTGTTCCATGACTCCGGCGGGGTGTTCCACCACGCCGGGACCGCCGACCGGGTGGCCGGCCCGGCGCCGGAGCACCAGACCTACGGGTCCTGGGTGTCGTTCGCCGATCCCGACGGCAACTCCTGGTTCGTGCAGGAGGTGACCACCCGGCTGCCGGGCCGGGCGACCTCGGCGCTGGCGGTGTACGACTCGGTGACCGGGCTGGCGGACGCGCTGCGCCGGGCCAAGGCGGCGCACGGCAAGTACGAGCAGGAGACCGGGAAGCCCGACCCGGACTGGCCGGCCTGGTACGCCCGGTACATGGCGGACGAGGCGGCCGGGGAGGGCGCGGGAAAATGAACGGCTACGACTACGACGTGATCGTGCTAGGGGCCGGCTCGCCCGGCGAGCACTGCGCCGGGGAGCTGGCCGGCGGCGGCCTCAAGGTCGCCGTGGTCGAGCGGGAACTAGCCGGGGGCGAGTGCTCCTACTACGCCTGCATCCCGTCCAAGACCCTGCTGCGCCCGGGCGAGGCCACCCACGGCGCGATCGAGGCGGCCGCCACCGCGCAGGTGGACGTCGAGGCCGCGCTGGCCTACCGGGACTACATGGTCTCGAACTACTCCGACGCCGGGCAGGAGCGGTGGCTGGCGGACAACGGCATCGACCTGATCCGCGGCACCGGCCGGCTGGCCGGCCCGGGCGTGGTCGAGGTGGCGGACCGGCGCTACACGGCCCGCGACGTGGTGCTGGCGACCGGCTCGGATCCGGTGATACCGCCGGTCCCGGGCCTGCGCGAGCTGGACGGGGTGTGGACCAACCGCGAGGTGACCGGGATGAAGGCGGTCCCCCGCCGCCTGCTGATCCTGGGCGGCGGCCCGGTGGGCGCCGAGATGGCCCAGGCCGTGCACCGCCTGGGCGGTGAGGTCGCCCTGGTCGAGGGCGCGGACCACGTGCTGGCCCGCGAGCCCAAACCGCTGGGCGACGCGCTCGGCGAGGAACTGCGCCGGGACGGCATCGAGCTGATCCTCGGCGTGCACGCGACCGCCGCCCGCCGTGACGGCGAGGACTACGTCCTGACCCTGGGCGACGGCAGGGAACTGCGCGGCGACCGCGTGCTCGTGGCCACCGGCCGGCGCCCGCGGCCGCCCGAGGGCCTGGACACGGTCGGGGTGACCGCCGGGCCGCACGGGGTGCCGGTCGACGCGCACCTGCGCGTCGGGGAGCGGCTGTGGGCCATCGGGGACGTCACCGGGATCCGGCTGCTGACCCACGTGGGTAAGTACCAGGGCGAGGTCGTCGCCTCGAACCTCTTGGGCGAGCCGCGCGAGGCGCACTACGAGGCCGTCCCGGACGTGGTTTACACCGACCCGGAGGCCGCCGCCGTCGGCGCCAGCGAGGCCCCGTTCAGCGGGACCGCCATGCTGTCCGAAGTAGCCAAGATGGAGACGTACACCCACGCCTACGCCGAGTCTAAGGGCTTCATGACGCTGATGTCCGACGGCGAGCGGCTGACCGGCGCCTACGCCCTGGGTCCCGCGGCGGGTGAATGGCTGCAGCAGGCCACCCTGGCCATCCGCGCCCGCGTCCCGCTCGACGTGCTGCGCGACGTCATCCAGCCGTTCCCCACCTTCTCCGAGATCTACGTGGCCGCGCTCAAGGCGCTGCGCGCCCAGATCAAGGCCTAGGCGGCGTCCGCGGTTTCCAGCGCGCAGCGCAGCCGCCTGAGCCCGTAGTGAACCCGGGTCCGCAGGGTGCCGGGCGCGACGCCGAGCTCGGCGGCGACATCGGCGTAGGGGCGGTCGCGCAGCACCGTCTCGATCACCGCGTCCCGGTGATGGGCGCCGATGCTGCCCAGGGCGTCTCGCAGCTCGGAGCGCAGGATCAGCCGGTCGATATCGCTGAGCCCGCCGGCGGGTGCGTTCTCGTCGGCCGGGACGGACGCCAGCGGAGGTCGCCGGACCCGCGCCTTGACCATGTCGATGGCGGTGTTGCCGGTGATGACGAGGAGCCAGTTCACCAGCGGGCCGCCCGCGGGATCGAACGACGCACAGGCCCGCCAGGCCCGCAGGAAGGCTTCCTGGACGACATCCTCGGCCAGATCGGGGTCGACGACGACCCGCCGGGCGCGGGCGAGCAGGCGAGCGTGATACGCGGCGTGCGCCGCCGCCATGCCCTGCTCGGTGCAGAGCCCGGCGCACCGTGCTTGGAGTTTCAGTGCCCGGGGTTCCGTGAGCGCTTGGGGTTTCATGACCCGAGCGTCGCTCCGGGGCCCCGGCCGCCTCATCGGTGAGCGCTGCCCATTCATAGCGGCGCGGCTGCCTATCCGTAAGGCGCGGCCGGCACCTACGTGAACGACGCGGGCGGCCGCGACGTGCTCCCGGTGCTGTCGAGTTGCCTGGAGGCTGGCCATGAATTCCCGGTTGTGCTGGACGTTCGCGATCACGTCGCTGGCGCTATTCGCGTTCACGCTGGACCGGCTGGTGGTGGCGATCGCGCTGCCGGCCATCCGGGCCGACCTCGGTGCCGGGGTCGCCGGCCTGGAGTGGACGGTGAACGCCTACACGCTCAGCTTCGCCGTGCTGCTGCTCACCGGCGGCGCGCTGGGCGACCGGTTCGGCCGGCGGCGGATGTTCACGATCGGCGTGGCGGTCTTCACCGCGGGGTCGGCGGCCGCCGCGCTCGCGCCGACGATCGGCGCCCTGGTGGCCGCCCGGGCGGTGCAGGGGGTGGGCGGCGCGATCTTCACGCCGCTGACCCTGACGATGCTCGCGGCGGTGACGCCGCCCGGGCGGCGCGGCACCGTGCTCGGCGCCTGGGGCGGGATCGGCGGCCTGGGGGCGGCGCTCGGCCCGCTGGCGGGCGGCGTCCTGGCCGGCAGCGTCGGCTGGCGTGCCATCTTCTGGCTGAACGTGCCGCTCGGCCTGGTGCTGATGCCGCTGGCCCGGGCGCGGCTCGCCGAGACCTACGGCCCGCGGCGCCGGCTGGACCTGGCCGGTGTCGCGCTGGGCAGCGCCGGATTGTCCGGCGCGGTCTGGGCGGTGATCCGGGCCGGAGCGGCGGGGTGGACGAGCGCCGAGGTGTCGCTCGCGCTGGGCGGCGGGGCGGCGCTGCTGGCGTTGTTCGTGTGCTGGGAGATGCGGACGCCGGCCCCGATGCTGCCGATGCGCTTCTTCCGCAGCCGGGTGTTCACCGCCGGCGCGCTGGCCTGCCTGGCCATGTACGCCGCGGTGTTCGGCGCGCTGTTCCTGATCACCCAGTTGCTGCAGGTGGGGATGGGCGCGACCCCGCTGCAGGCGGGCCTGCGCACGCTGCCGATGGCGGTGATGCCGCTGCTGCTCGCGCCGGCCGGCGGGGTGATCACGGACCGGATCGGCTTCCGGCCGCTGATGATCTGCGGTCTGGCCCTGGAGTCGGTCGCGCTGGGCTGGCTGGCCGCCGTGGTGACGCCGGACGTGCCCTACGGCCTGCTGGTCGCGCCGCTGGCCCTGGCCGGCGCGGGGGTCGCGATGTTCTTCGCACCGCTGACCACCGCCATGCTGTCGGCCGTCACGCCGGAGGAGCAGGGTCAGGCGTCGGGAGCGGCCACCGCGATCCGCGAGTTGGCCGCTGTGTTCGGGGTGGCGGTGCTGGGCCTGGTCTTCGCCGGGCACGGCGGCTACGCCTCGCGCGCGGACTTCACCGCCGGCTTCGTACCCGCGATGTGGCTGGCCGCCGGGCTGACCGCGGCAGGCCTGCTGGCCGCCGTGTCGCTGCCGCGCGGAGCGCGCCGCAGGCGGACGCGGGCCCTTACCGATCCGCTGGCCCGATGCGACAATGATGCGCGTGACGCCGTCTCTGCTGGAGCGGCAGGCTGAGCTGGACATGCTCGGCACGGCCGTGGCACGCGCCGGCACGGGACGGGGTTCGGCCGTACTCGTGCTCGGCGAGGCCGGCGTCGGCAAGACCAGCCTGGTCAAGGCCTTCCTGTCCGCGGCGGCCGGCCGCGCGCGGGTGCTGGCCGGAGCGTGCGAGGACCTGCTCACGCCGCGGGCACTGGGCCCGCTGCGGGACGCGGCCCGGTCGGCCGCGGGCGGACCGCTGGCCGCGGCGCTGTCCCCGCAGGTTGATCCCGACCTCGTGTTCGCGGCCGTGTGCGACGAGCTGGCCGCGCCGCCGTCACCGGCCGTGCTCGTGGTCGAGGACGTTCACTGGGCCGACGGCGCGACCCTCGACGTGCTGCGCTACCTCGGTACCCGGGTGCAGGGCCTCCCAGCCGTGCTGCTGATGACCTACCGCGACGATGCCCTGGCCCGGGACCACCCGCTGCGCGGAGTGCTCGGCGCGCTCGGCAGCACGGCGGCCAGCCGGCTGCGGCTGACGTCGCTCACCTCGGACGCGGTCCGCGCGATGGCCGCCCCGACGAGCCTCGATCCTGGCGAGCTGTTCGAGCTCACCGGCGGCAATCCGTTCTACGTCAGCGAGGTGCTGGCCAGCCCGGGTTCGGTGGTGCCGCCGACCGTCGTCGACGCGGTGCTGGCCCGGGTGCGCACGCTAAGCCAGGCGGCGCAGACGGCGCTGGACCGGCTGGCGGTCATACCGTCCGGCGCCGAGGTGGGCCTGCTCCGCGTCCTGGTCGGCGACCTGACGCCGGTCGCCGAGGCGGAGCGGGCCGGCGTGGTGGAGGTACGGGGTGACCTCGTGGCGTTCCGGCACGAACTCGCCCGCCGGGCGGTCGCGGAATCGCTGCCGGCCAGTGTCCGGCTGGAGCTGAACGCGGACGTGCTGTGTGCCCTGCTCACCGGCCCGGACAGCGACCCGTTCCGGATCTTGCACCACGCGGTGGAGGCCGGCGACGACAATGCCGCCATCACGCACGGCGAGGAGGCGGCGCGGGAGGCCGCCCGCGTCGGCGCGCACCGGCAGGCGGCGGCCTGCTACGCCCAGGTCCTGGCGCGCGGCCACCGGCTCTCGACCGCCCGGCGGGCGGCGCTCGGCGAGGCGTACTCGTGGGCGCTGTCCAACAGCAACCAGCTGCACTTCGCGGTGGCCGCGGCCGCGACCGCCGCCGAGCTGTGGCAGCAAGACGGTGACGACACCAGGCTCATCCGGGCCCTGGTCACCTTGTCCAGGCAGCAATGGCTGACCGAACGCACCGCCGCCGCGCGCACGTCGGCCGAGCGCGCGTTCGAGCTGGCCCGCCCGCTCGGCGACAGCTACCAGAACGCGCTGGCCACGCTGAACCTCGGCGGCCTGCTCGTGGTCATCGACAGGGAGGCGGACGGGCTGCCGTACCTGGACGAGGCGCTCGGCATCGCCGAACGGTGCGGGGCCGCCAGCGTAGCCGCGCTGTGCCGCAACTACCGGGGGTCCGCGCTGCTGCAGCTGGGCGACCTGCGCGGGCGCGAGGACCTGCTGCGCAGCATGGCGCAGGCGACCGAGCTGGACAACCACGAGTACGTCATGCGGGCCTACTACAACCTCATCGAGGGCCTGTGGCGGCTCGGCGAGTACCGCGAGGCGCTCGGCTACCTCGAGCAGGCGGAGAGCTTCGGCCGGGACAGGGACTTCCGCGTCCACGGCTACATGTTCGCCGCCCGCCGGGCCCGGCTGGCGCTGATGCGCGGCCAGTGGGCGCAGGCCGAGGCCGCGCTGCGGGACCTGCTCGACGGACAGGACGACCCCGGCATGATCGGCCGCGAGACGGTTCCCGTGCTGGCCCGGGTGCTGGTGCGGCAGGGCAGCGCGGACGCCCCGGAGTGGCTCGCGCGCGCGGCCCGCCACGCGGCAACGGCCGACGTGCTCGAGTGGCTGGTGCCGACCGGCCTCGCGCACATCGAGCAGGCGTGGCTGGCCGGCGACCACGGACGGGCCGGGCCCTATCCGGGCATGCTGCTGGAGCGCACGGACCGGCCCGGCATGGCCGTCCAGCGCGGCGAGCTGCTGCTGTACCTGAGTCGGCTCGGCTACCCGGCCGCGCCCTTCGCTAGCTGTCCCGAGCCGTACGCCGCGGCGCTGCGCGGCGACTGGCGTTCGGCGGCGGACGCGTGGCTCGCGGTGGGTGACCCGTACGAGCACGCCCTGGCGCTCGCCGAATCCGGCCAGGTCGAGCCCGCTCTCGAGGCGCTGACGATCCTCGACGGCCTCGGCGCGGCGCCTGCGGTGGCGCTGGTTCGCCGGCGGCTGCGGGGCCTGGGTGTCACCCGGCTGCCGCGCCGGCCGCAGCCGGGCACGCTAACCAACCCGGCCGGGCTTACCGATCGCCAGCTCGAGATCCTGCGGCTGGTCGCGGCCGGCCTGTCGAACGCGGAGATCGCGCAGCGGCTGGTGGTGTCGACCCGCACCGTGGACCACCATGTTTCTGCCATCTTGGCCAAGCTCGGCGTACCCACCCGGCGCGAGGCCGCGGCCCGGGCCGCCGAACTCGAGGCGTGACCGGCGCCGTAGCGAAAGTCCGAGCTGACGGCGTGAACATCTGCCGTGGCCGTGTCGTGCTCTGAGCGACCACCCACGACACAAAGGACTTGCGTCATGTCAGTATCCGACACGGCTGTGGCGGTGGCCGCGGCCCGGCCGCGTGGCGCACCGCTCGTCCGCGACGCGGTGCCAGCCGACTACCCGGCGATCCGGCACGTCATCATCGCCGCGTACCGCCAGTACGCCGACCTGATCGCGCCGGGCATCTTCTCGCCGTACCTGGCCGACCTGCTCGACCTGGACACGCACGCCCGCCACGGGCACCTGATCGTGGTCGAGGCGGACGGCCGGATCCGCGGGTTCGGGGCGTTCTACCTGGACGCCTCGGTCCAGGGGCTCGGCTGGCCGCCCGGCTGGGCCAGCGGGCGCGCACTCGCCGTCCACCCCGACGCGCGCGGGCATGGTGTCGCGCGCGCCCTGCTCGCCACTAGCGAGCGCCTCGCCCGCCAGGCCGGCGCGCCGGTGTTCGCGTTCCACACGGCCAGCTTCATGACCGACGCCATCGCCCTGTACGAGCGGCTCGGCTTCCGCCGGGTGCCGGAGTTCGACTTCGACATGGCCGCCCACTACGGCGGGACCGGCGCCGCGCCGATCACCGCCCTCGCCTACCTGCACCAACTGGCACCGGCGCGCGCCGCGCGCGTAAACCCTTGGAGGATCTGATGACAACCAGCACTCGCACCCGGCGGGTCAACTCGCCCGCCTACTACCTGGGCCGTCCGGCGGCTCTCTGGCTGGCCGCGTTCGCGCGGCGGCCGGGTCCGGGGCCGGCGGGCCGCGGGTCGTGCGCCAGCGAGGTGCGCGGCCCGGCCGCGGATCACGCCTGAGGCGGACACTCCGCAGACCGGCCGTTACGTATCAGCCGGTCTGCGGATGTCTTCCGCCCGCGCCGCGGTCATGCTGGGGCAGCATGATGACCTACTACCGCGCGTGGGAAAACCAGCGTTTCGTGCGCGGGCTGCTCCGGGAGAAACAGCCGGAACTCGCCGCGGCCCTGGAAGCGGCGGTGCGGGAACCCCGTGCGCGCTATGTGACCGTTCGCGATGCGCCCAGGCCGACGAGCCAACGCTCCCCGCTCCCCGCAGCCCAGGCGCCACGTCGCTCCCGCTGGTCACACCGGTAGCGCCGGGCGCGCCGCCCGCCTGGCCCGGCCCGCTCGCGGCCGCAAGCCGCAGCCCTCGCGAATTCAGTGAATGTGGCGTTCTACCGAATCTATTCGGTAGAACGCCACGTTCATTGATATGCGCAGGTGTCTGCCATCTGCGGCCGCGAGGCGGAGATCGCGGTACTGGGAGACGCGCTGGACCAGCTCGCAGCCGAGGTAACCCGGCGCAGGCCCGTCTAGCCGGCCTCGGCGGCTTCGGCCGCGTGCTGCAGAAGGCGCCAGAGCTGCTCGACGTCGGACCGTTCGGTATTCTCGGCCCCGATCGAGACCCGCACCGACCACACGCCGTCAAGCAGCGACGGGGTGACCAGAGCCGCGCCCGAAGTGTTGACCGCGTCCGCCCACGCGAGCGTGTGCGCGTTCAGGCCGTCGGGTTCGTGCCTGAGCCCGGCGGGTTCGTGCCTGAGCACGACGGTCTGCAGGACGACCGGGGCCAGGACCCGCCAGCCGGGGGCCGCCTCGACCTGCCCGGCGAGCCAGCGGGCGTTGTCCAGGTCGCGGCGCAGCCGGGCCCGGATGGCCTCGACCCCGTCCAGCCGCAGCTGGAACCACAGCTTGAGCGCGCGGAACCGGCGGCCGAGCGGAATGCCCCAGTCCTTGTACTGGGTCACCTCGCCGTCGACCGCGGACCGCAGGTAGGACGGGTTGGTCGACATGACCCGGATCAGCTCGGCCGGGTCCGCCACGTAGAGCAGCGAGCAGTCCCCCAGGGTCCCCAGCCACTTGTGCGGGTTCCAGTTCAGCGAGTCCGCGCCTTCGACGCCGTCGACCAGCCAGCGCATCTCCGGCAGCAGCAGGGCCGAACCGGCCATGGCCGCGTCGATGTGCACCCACATCCCGTACCGCTGGGCCAGCGGGACGATCTCGGCCAGCGGGTCCACGGCCGTGGTCCCGGTAGTGCCGGCGCTGACCACGACGGCGGCCGGGCGGCGGCCGGCTTTGACGTCTTCTTCGAGGGCCTTGGCCAGCGCGTCCGGGCGCATCGCGTACGTTTCCGGGTCGACGCCGACCAGCCTGAGGTTGTCCCGGCCGAAGCCGGCCAGGGCCACCGCTTTGCGGACCGAGGAGTGCGCGTGCTCGGTGGTGTAGACGGTCAGCGGCGCGCTCTCGGCCTGCAGCCCGCCCCGCACCTCGGAGTAGTCCGTCGCCCGCTCGCGCGCGACGAGCAGGACGACCAGGCACGCGGTGGACGCGGTGTCCTGGATGACGCCCTGCCACGATCCGGGCAGCCCGGTCAGCTCGCGCAGCCACTCGACCACGACCTCCTCGACCTCGGTCAGCGCCGGGGCGGACTGCCAGGTGATGCCGAGCGCGCCGATCCCGGCGCTGGCCAGGTCGCCCAGGGCCGAGCTGAGGGTCGCGTTGGCCGGGAACCAGCCGAAGTAACGCGGGTGCTGGACCTGGGTCACGCCCGGGACCACGATGGAGTCGAGGTCGGCGAGGAGGCGGGAGAAGGGTTCGGCCTCCGCTGGGGCGCTGGCCGGCAGCTTCCCGGCCACCTCACCCGGAACCACCTGCGCCTGCACCGGCAGCTCCGGGATCCGGGCGCGGTAGTCCGCGATCCAGTCGATCAGTTCGTGGCCAGCGGCCCGGAACTCCTCAGGTCCCATATCGCATCGTCGCTTCCTCAGGGGCGGGGCTACCCGAGCAGGTTACCGAAGCATTCCCGGCTGGTCAGGCTCCGGGAGGATGCGGGCGGATCGTCAGCTGACATGTCGGGTGATGCGGGGCGTGGCGGAGGTCAGGGTGGGGGCGGCGGGGGCGGGTTCGGGATGTTCCGGGCGGCCATGCCGGCCTCGATGGCGGCGACTACCGATTCGACCACCTTGACCCTGGCCCAGCGCTTGTCTTCGGCTTCGATCAGCACCCAGGGTGCGGCTTCGTGGTCGGTGCGGTCCAGCATGTCCTCGACGGCCGCCTTGTAAAGGCGCCGCTTGCCGCGATTGCGCCAGTCTTCCGCGGTCAGCTTCCACGTCTTCAGCGGATCCTGCTCGCGCGCCTTGAACCGCCTGAGCTGCTCGGCGGACGACAGGTGCAGCCAGAACTTGATCATGATCATGCCTTCGGCGGCCAGGGTCTGCTCGAACTCGACGATCTCTCCGTAGGCGCGCCGCCACTGCTCCTCGGTGGCGAATCCCTCGACCCGTTCGACCAGGACGCGGCCGTACCAGGACCGGTCCAGCACGGCCATGCCGCCCCAGCCGGGCAGCACAGGCCAGAACCGCCACAGGAAGTGGTGCCGTTTCTCGTCGTAGCTGGGCGCGCCGAACTGGGCGACCCGGACGTGCCGCGGGTCCAGCGGCCCGACGAGCCGTTTGATCGCACCGCCCTTGCCGGAGGCGTCCCACCCCTCGAAGACCACGCAGACCGGTGGCCCGATCCGCGGATCGGACCCGATCAGGCCGCCCAGTACCAGCCTCAGCTGCAGCAGCCGCTCCTGAGCGGCGACCAGGCGGGCCCGCTCTTCCCTGGGGGTGAGTTCCAGGCTGAGATCCAGCCCGGCGAGCGCGCCGCGCTTACCAGCCATGCCCTACGCCTCCCCTGGCTACTCGGGAGGGGTGCGCGGCTCGTCGAGCGCGGCGAAGAGCAGCCCGCCGATCATGGCGAGGTTCTTGTGGAACTGGATCCGCTGGATCTTGCGGGTGGCCGGATCCTCGATGGCCCAGTACGAATGCCCGGCCAGGGTGGTGGGGATCAGCGAGCCGGCCAGGGCGAGCGAGGCCAGCCGCGGAGCGCGCCCCGCCATCAGCAGCGCGCCGCACAGGACCTGCACGGCGGCGTTCGCCCGCACCACCAGCTCGTCGTCCTCAGGCAGCGGAACCGCCTTGCGGACCGCGGCCAGCACCGGGCCCGCCTGCTCGACGCGCGCGCCGGGCGCCCGCAGGGCGTCGAAGCCGAGCAGGACATACGTGGATCCCGTGAATATGCGGGCGGCAGGCCGCAGCGGTGCCAGCACGCTCGTGATCATGGTCATAGCGCCTCGACAAGGGTTCGGGAGACATTCACGTAGGACTGTACTTGCCGGCCATAGCCAACCGGCGCGGGGTACGGCCGCCCCGGGCTGAGGTCAAATCCGTTCAATACGGTGCCGCGAACCCTTCGTACGGTCAGAAGGCGAGGCCATGCCGCCCTGATTCACGAGGAGGAGTCATGAGTAAGCGCTCCGGGCCATTCTGGGACGCGATCGAAGGACGGGCCCCGGTGCCGCGTGCCGCCGCCACGCTGGGGTTCGAGTTCATCAGCGCGGACATCGAAAACGGCACGATCGAGCTCAGGCCACGCTCGCTGACTCCGAAGGCGCGGTGATCGCCACCGCGACCGCGACGGCCCGGGTGATCGCGCTCGACCAGGCCCGTTCGGCCGCATGAAGCTGGTCTAACGGCCGCCGCTCAGCTGCGCAGCTGGGCGTTGAGCCGTGCGGCTTGTCGGGTGAGGTGGTCGCGTTCGGGGAGGTTGGGCGCTGCGCGGGCGGCTTCGGCGTAGAGCCGTGCTGCGGTGACCGGGTCACCGTCACGCTCGTGCAGGTACGCGGCGGAAGCGGCGTAGCGGGGCAGGGCGGGGTCGAGCCCCGCCAGGGCAGCCAGGCCCGCCCGCGGGCCGTCGGCCTCGCCGACCGCGACGGCCCGGTTGAGGCTGGCCACCGGGCTGCCGGTGAGGCGCACCAGTTCGTCGTACCACTCGACGATCTGCACCCAGTCGGTCTCCTCGGTCGTCCGGGCGTCGGCGTGGAGCGCGGCGATGGCGGCCTGGGCCTGGAACTCGCCCAGGCGGTCGCGGACCAGGGCTTTCTGGAGCACGTCGACGCCCTCGGCGATCATGCGGGTGTTCCACCGGCTGCGGTCCTGCTCGGCGAGGGGCACGAGCCTGCCGTCGGGGCCGGTCCGGGCCGGGCGCCGGGCGTGGTGCAGCAGCATGAGCGCGAGCAGGCCCGCGACCTCCTCGTGGTTGATCATGGCCGCCAGCTGGCGAGTGAGCCGGATCGCCTCGGCGGCGAGGTCGACGTCGCCGGAGTAGCCCTCGTTGAAGACCAGGTAGAGCACGCGCAGCACCGTGGCGACGTCACCGGGCTGGTCGAACCGGACGCCCGAGACGGTCCGCTTGGCCCGGCTGATGCGCTGGGCCATGGTCGCCTCCGGCACGAGGTAGGCCTGCGCGATCTGACGCGTGGTCAGGCCGCCGACCGCGCGCAGCGTGAGGGCGACGGCCGAGGCCGGTGTCAGGGACGGGTGCGCGCACAGGAAGTACAGCTGGAGCGTGTCGTCCGCCGCCTCGCCCGGGCCTGGCGTGGGCTCGCCCTCGGCGTGTACCTCGCGGTGCCGTCGGGAGGTATCGGCGCGGGCGGCGTCGAGGAACTTACGCCAGGCCACGGTGACCAGCCAGCCCTTGGGGTCCCGCGGCGGCTCGTCCGGCCACACGCGCACGGCCTCGACCAGGGCGTCCTGCACGGCATCCTCGGCCGCCGCGAAGTCCGCTCCGCGGCGGCCGAGGATCCCGATCACGGTGGGGGTGAGGACCCGCAGCAGGGCCTCGTCCACCTGCGTCACTCCGTGATGCTCGGGGGCGCGGTCAGGAACGGGCGCACCTCGAGCCACTCGTGGATCGGCTTTCCACCCGCACCCGGAGCCGCGGACAGCTCGCCGGCCAGCTCGAGCGCCCGCTCGTACGTCTCGACGTCGATCACCATCCAGCCGGCGATCAGGTCCTTGGTCTCCGCGAACGGGCCGTCGGTGACCGGCGGCCGCCCCTCGCCGTCGTAGCGGACGAACGTGCCCTCCGGGGAGAGCGCCTGACCGTCGACGAACTCGCCGGTGCCCTCGAGCCGGGCGGCCCAGTCCTGCATGAACTGCACGTGGGCCGAGATCTCCTCCGGTGTCCACTGGTCCATCGGCACGTCGTTGACCGGTGCCGGCGCGCCTCGGTAGTGCTTGAGCAGCAGGTACTTGGCCATCATGTTCTCCTTGGTGAGGTCCGGCCCATTGTGGCCGTGTTCACGCCGGGGACGGAGACGGGCGCGGGTTCTCGACATCCACCACGATATTTCCTGGCGGATGTTAGCGGGCATACTGCCCGATGACCAGGGAGGCGGGGCTGTGCTGCGGCCTGAGCACCGCGATGGCTAGGCGGCTGGCACCCGGGCGCCACGACGCTAGCTGCACCTTGGTCGTGAAGGCCAGCTCGGCCACCAGGCTGTCCCGGCCGGCGGCCCACCCGAAGCCGACCAGGGCGCTGCTGCTGACCCAGGTCTGGGGCACGGCGGTCAGGCGGCCGGTGGCCATGGACACGAGCTCCAGCTGCACCGGCTGCGCGCCGTCGGCCGAGTTGTTGCTGAAGCTCAGCTCGACCGCCAGAAGGCCGCCGTCGGGGCTGAAGGCCGCGTTGGCCACCGAACTCGCCGCGGGCAGCCCGACCGTTTCCGGCCGGCCGGTGGCCAGGTTCAGCACCTGCACACGACAGCGGGTGACACACGGCGGCACCCGGGCGACCTGGGTTGCGCTGGCCGCGATCACTCCGGTAAAGGTGCGACCGGGCTGCGGAGCGGCTGGATCCCACAGCTTGTCGGCTATCGTTCCCGGCTCCCGGGCCACTGGTGCCAGCAGCAGGCCGCGGCTGGTCCCCCCCTCGATCAGGTAGCCGGCCGGCAGGGTGATCTGCGATCCGGCCGGGCGGCCGGCGCTGCTGACTTCCCGCGCCACGCCTGCCGCGGTGCGCGGATCGGCACCTGGCGGGTAGCTCGTCAGCCACAGCGTGCCGGCGGCGCCCGGGGCGACCGCGTTCGCCAGCCCCAGCCGGGTCACCGACTGCCCGCTATCGGCGAGGAAATAGACGGTACGCGGCGGTCCCGCGCAGCTGACGCAGACAGTCCTGACATCTTGACTGGACTGCACCGCCCAGCCGCCCGCCGCGCGGGTGAACTGGTAGCCGGACGGCTGCCGCGGCAGGCCACCGATCGGCGCCATCTGGCCGGTGGCCGGGTAGAACCACATCGGCCGCTGTCCGGTAGCCGGCAGCCGGAGACCGCCGGGCCAGGGCCAGGTCTGACCGGTGATCCCGTCGGGCTCGGCCGCCACCCCCTGATCACCAGAAAACCCCTGCCGCACCGGCCCCGGAGCCGCGGTAGCGGTCGGCTGAGCCGGCTGCGCCGTCCCGTGCCGTGATCGCGGCAGGTAGTACACGATCGCCGCGGCCACCAGCGCGAGCGCGACGGCTACCGCAATGCGGCGCGGCCACGGGCCGGACTCACGGTCACCGCCCTGGCTCAGGATGTCAGGCACAGCCGTCACCGCCCATCCACAGGGTGCCTGACGGCACCTCGGCAGAGATCACGGTGTCAGCCGGTAGAAGCGCAGCATTCCCGCGTCGACCGGCAGGACTTCCAGCTCGCGGAAGCCGGCTTGGCGGGCGTACCGGCGCAGCGTGGCGGGTCGCATCACGGCTCCGGTCGCGGTGGTATCCGGGTCGCCCATGACCGCCGGCAGGCATGCGACCACGCTCCAGCCGTAGTGATATTGCTCCTCGATGGAGGCGGGGGCGGTGAACTCGTCCTCGACCAGCTCGTCGGCGACGATGACGCAGCCCGGGTCGGCGAGCATCCCGCGTGCCACGCGCAGCGCATCGACCGGGCGGGACATATCGTGCAGCCCCTCGAGGATCGTCACCAGGTCGTACTGGCCCTGTACGCCGGGGCCGGACGCGTCAGCGGCGGTGAACGTGACCCGGCCCGCGAGGCCGGCTTCCTGCGCATTGCGCCCGGCCGCCTCGATCGCGTCCGCGTCCAGGTCGAAACCGTCGACGCTGATCAGCGGATAGCCCTGCGCCATCGCGATGCTGGACCAGCCCGTGCCGCAGGCCAGGTCCGCCACCCGGGCCGGCGGCTCACCGCGCAGTCGCAGGTCCACGTCCGCGATGGCCGGCAGCCATCGTCTCCCCAGCAGGTTGAGGAATACCGCCCGGTTGAACTCCGGCCGGCCCTCCGGCGCCCACGGCAGCGGAGGCGGTGCACCGCCGCTGCGGAACGCCTCGGCCACCTCCGGCATCCAGCGCGCGGCACGGACGATCTCGGTACCGTTGAACGCCTGGTAGCGAACATCGCCGGTGTCGGTGAGGACAGGCGCATGGCCGGGCGGCAGGCGGTACCGGCGGCCCCGCGGCCCGGCCGCTGGATCATCGACCTCCAGCAGCCCGCTCGCGGCGTGGTGTTCCAGCCATTCCCGGACGTACCGCTCGACGGTGCCCGTCCGGGCGGCCAGCTCGGCGGAAGTCGCCGGACCGTCGGCGTACAGGGCCTGGTACAGGCCCAGCCGCTCGCCCAGGTACACGGTGAGCAGTTCCAGCGCACCGGTCATGTCGCGGAACAGCCGCCCGGCCAGAGCCGCTGGATCACCAGGTTCCCCGCGCGCCGCCAGATGCTCCTCGGCTCCCATGCCGCCCAAGCTACCGCCGACCTGTCCGCCGCGGCGATCCCGCCGCGCCCGATATGTCCGTTACGTCGGCGTGATCGTTTGAACTGAGTGCAATCCGTGCTGTTCTGGCAGCACGGATTGCACTCACAAATGCCGACGGGAGAAGGGTCGTTCGTGCCGATGTCTAGGGTCGGCCCGCGGCGACTGGCCGCCGGCCGGCGGTGTCCGCGGCGCGGCTCAGGGTGGGCTGATCCGGGCAGGCCGGATGCTGGTCCTCGCCGAGGATGAGGCAGCTGCGGCTCAGGGTGGCGGCGCCGGCGATGACCACGGCCAGCGCCAGCGCCTCGCCGGCCAGGGCGCCCGCATCGGTCCGGATGTGCTCGCCGAACAAGAACACCCCGAGCAGGCTGGCTGCCAGCGGGTCCAAGATGGTGAACCCGGGCTGGGAGGCGGCCAGCGGCCCGGCCGCCAGCGCGTGCGCGGCCAGCAGCATGGTCGCCGCCCCGGCCGCCAGGAGCAGGTACAGCGACCAGGTGGTGACCAGGGCGCTGATGCCGTCGCCGAGGTGCGAGCTGAGCTCCTTGATGACCGCGGCCATGAACCCCCACGAGATCCCGGTCGCCGACCCGAGCACCGCGGCCCGGCGGGACCGGGACGCGCCGGGCCGGCCGCGCAGCCCGAAGGCCACGGCCAGGGCGGCGAGCACGACGCCGCCCGTGGCCAGGCCGGCCATCAGCCAGGAGAAGCCGGGCGCGTGCAGCCGCCCGCCGGACGGGGCGGCCAGCCGGAGGAACACGCCGATCCCGGCGGACATGCCCGCCACGGCCAGCCAGTCGCGCAGCTTCGGCCGCCGCGACCCGGCCACGGCCAGGTAGCCGAACACGAACAGCAACTCGGCGGCCAAGATCGGCTGAACCAGGGCCAGTTCCCCGAACCGCAGGGCGGTGATCTGGAACACGAACCCGCCGATCATGGCGGCGATGCCCAGCAGCCAGGCCGGCTGGCGGGCCAGCCGGATCATGAGCCGGGCGTCGAACCCGGCCGCCGGGCCGGTGTTCCGGGCCCCGGCGCGCTGGCACACCGACGCCGTCGCGGTGCACAAGCTCGCCGCGACCGCCAGCAAGACCGCCTTGTCCATCAGCCTGCCCCTCGGCCGAGGCGCTTCGTCAAGCCGTTCACCACCACGGGGGCGGCGGCAGCTGAGGCTGCTTGCGTCACTGCTGTGCCAACAGCGCATTGCGCGATCATGTTCCTCAGCGTGTCAGCCACGCCCGGCCGCGCCAATGGTGCCATCCGCCGGTTCCTGGTGGGGCTTCCCCCCGGGACACCCGGGGTGTAAGCATGCCGGCGGTGGCTACCGCGAGGCCCGGACCGTTCGGCCTGAAAATCATGGGACCGAACGGGCCGGGTGACTGCCTCTCGCGATAGAAAGGGCACTAGACGATCACGAGAGGAAACCGCCGATGGATGTCATCGAGTTCCGCCCGGCCCGGGACCAGTACGCGTTCACCTTCGGCGGCGTCGCGCCCGTCCGCAAGGTCCAGCCGGGAACGATGCTGCGGCTGTGGACGGACGACGCGTTCTGCGGCAACCTGCGGGACCCGGCCGACATGCCCAGCGCCAAGCTGACGATGCCGTTCGTCAACCCGCAGACCGGCCCGTTCTACGTGGAGGGGGCGGAGCCGGGGGACACGCTCGCGCTGCACTTCGCGGAGCTGCGCCCGGCGCGGGACTGGGGCGCGTCCAGCACTATCCCCCTGTTCGGCGGCCTGACGGGCACGGACCGCACCGCCACGCTGCAGGATCCGCTGGAGGAGCGGACCTGGATCTACGCGGTGGACCGGGACCGGCGCACCGTGGAGTTCCAGGCCCGGGCCAGCGACCTGCGGCTGGAGCTGCCGATAGATCCGATGCTGGGCACGGTGGGCGTGGCCCCGGCCGCCGGCGAGGTGCGGTCCTCGCTGGTCCCGGACGCCTTCGGCGGGAACATGGATACCCCCGAGATGCGCGCCGGCGCCAGCTGCTACCTGGGGGTCAACGTGCCGGGCGCGCTGTTCTCCGTCGGCGACGGCCACTACCGGCAGGGCGAGGGCGAGTCGTGCGGGACGGCGGTGGAGGGCGCGATGGACGTCTGGCTCATCGTGGACCTGATCAAGGGCGGAGGGCCGGCCTGGCCGCGGATCGAGACCGACGACTATCTCATGGTGGTGGGGTCGAGCCGGCCGCTGGAGGACGCCTGGCGGATCAGCCAGGCGGGCATGGTCGGCTGGCTGAGCGACCTGTACGGGCTGGACAAGCTCGACGCCTACCAGTTGCTCACCCAGGTGAGCGAGTGCCCGCTGGCCAACGTGGTGGACGTCAACTACAGCTCGGTCACGAAGGTGCGCAAGAGCCTGCTGCCCCCGGCGGACGCGTACGTGGGCATGCACCGTCGGCTGCGCGGCCTGGTCCGGGAAAATCCGATTGCTCTGTAAGTGGCGAGGAGGTAGCAGGTGGACCTAGGACTCAAGGGACTGCGCGCTCTGGTGACCGGCGGCACCAGGGGCATCGGGCGGGCCATCGTGGAGACGCTCGCGGATGAGGGCGCGGCGGTCGCGTTCTGCGCCCGGACCACGGCCGACGTGGCCCGGGCGGCCGAGGAGATGACCGGCAGGGGCGGCATGGTGACGGGCCGCTGTGTCGATGTCTCCGACGAGGCGGGCGTGCGGCAATGGGTCGGCGACACCGCCGCCGAACTCGGCGGCCTGGACATCGTGGTGGCCAATGTCAGCGCGCTGGCCATACCGGACGAAGAGGCCAACTGGCGCGCGAGCTTCGACGTGGACATGATGGGCACGGTCCACCTGGTGAACGCCGCGCTGCCGCACCTGGAACGCAGCGAGGCGGCCTCGATCGTGACGATCTCCAGCGTGTCCGGCCGCGAGGTGGACTTCGCCGCGGGGCCCTACGCCACCATGAAGGCCGCGATCATCCACTACACGCAAGGCCTCGCCTACCAGCTCGCGGCCAAGAGCATCCGGGCCAACAGCCTGTCCCCGGGCAACACCTACTTCCCTGGCGGCGTCTGGGAGAACATCGAGCAGAACAATCCCGAGCTGTTCGCCACGGCGCTGGGACTGAACCCCACCGGGCGGATGGCGCGACCGGAGGAGATCGCCCGGGCCGCGGTATTCCTGGCCAGCCCGGCCGCCAGCTTCGTCACCGGCGCCAACCTGCTGGTAGACGGGGCCCTCACCCGCGGCGTCCAGTTCTGAGCCGGGAGCCTGGTTCAGCGCTTGCTGAAGAAGTCGCGGATGTTGGCCAGTAGCAGGGCGAGCGCGGCCAAAACGAACAGGACGGCCGCGGCCACCCGCCAGTGGCCGATGGCAGCCAGCGCAATGACCCAGATCGCCGTGCCCGCGACGGCCACCGCGAGCAGCCCCGCGATGAACTGCAGGAGATGACCCCGGGCAAAGGCTTCCGTGCACAGAATGACCACTGCCAAGCCGGCCAGCGCCGGCAGGAGCGGGCCGCCCACGCCAAGGACGATCACGGCGCACCCGGCCAGCAGCAGCGAGGCCGAGATGTTGGACCATATGCGCAGCACCCGCTTGCGGGCGCGGATCGGGGCGACGTTAGGCAATGCCCGGTGGTGCAGGTGCGCGTGCGGGTCCTCGGGCATCAGGCCGAGCAGGGACGCACGGGCCAGCGCCTCGCGCTCATCGGTGAGCGCACGATGGTGCAGCCGGACCTGTTCGACGGAGGCCGCCAGCCCGGCGAACCTGGCCGGGTCGGCTGACATTCCGAGGTCGCGTAGCGCCCGGACCCCGGCCTGGGCGTTTCGCAGCTCGTCCGTCCGGGCGTCTAGCTCCTGATCGGCGGCGGCGATCTGATCGTCCAGCTCCGCCATCCGGTCCTTGACGGCCTGCAGCTCTGCCTGGGGGGTGGGCGAAACCTTGTCCAGGCCCGCCCATCCCACCGGATCGGACCAGCAGCGCCGCACCGAGCCGGTGCGCTCGTAGCGTGGTCCGGCCGGGGCTCGCTCGCCGCCGAAGGGATCGCCGGTCTCCAGGCCCCACAGTCCCCGGTAGTCCCGCAGCCACGGCGTCGTATCGTCGATGAGCACCGGGCTCCAGCCGCGTTCCTCACCGGGACCTACGCTCAGGCCGTCCCCCCGGCGGTAGTCAATGAACGGGATGCCGAACGCGGTGCCTTCGCGGTCACGGGTCCAGGGCAGGAGCAGCCGGCTCAGCCGCCGCCAGGCGGCGAGCAGCCGCCGGAACGCCGCGGGCTCGACAGTTACCACGTAGTCCCCCGGTAGGCAGGCCCCCGAGTGCGAGCCGGCGCCGACGAAAACCACCGGGTGGGTGTCTCGCCACTCCAGATCGGGGTCGTCCTGCCTGCGGCGCAGATCATCGCCGACCTCGTCATGGGAGGAGAAAGCGACCCAGGCTGGCCGGGCGACGGGTTCCGGCGGATCGGGCAGGAAAACGGTGACCTGTTCCCAGTCGGCCTCATGGTCGTTGACACCACCGAAGGTCGACCGCCAGTCGTTCATCGCGTAGAGGAACCAGTACTGCAGCGCGACGAACCCCCGGTCCCGGGTGACGTGGCCGTAGTAGGCATAGCTATCGTGGTCGGCTCGAGCCCGGTAATTCTGCTCGGCCGCAGCCGTCGTGCCGCCGGGCACCCGCCCCCGTATCAGCAGCGATAGCCGGAAGCCCGCGTCAATCAGCCGCCCCAGCAGGCCGACGACGGCGAACCGGCCGCTGCCTGGCGCCAGCCGCGCTCGGCCCGGCTCGCGCCGCCACGAGCGGTATTCACCGCGAGACAGAGGGCGCTCGACGAAACGCAGCGACAGGTCCCGCACACGCGGTGCCGCACCCGCCTCCGCCAGCCGCTCGGGGGTGAGCTCGCCCGGCGCGCACAGCCGGACGGCGGCAGCACGCCGTCGCCGGGAGCGCCCGGACTCTGCCGACTGCCAGAGCCCGCACCTGTCAAGGTAGGCCGAGACCGACATCGGCAGAAAGAGCTCACCACGCGTGAAGCGCAGCACCGGTTCATAACGCCGCAACAACCGCAGGTTCTCTGCCGCGTCCCCGTCGACGTCGGCCGCGGCCTCCTCAACACCCAGGCCCTCGCGGGCCTCCCCCGCCAGATCGGCGGCCCCGGGGGCGCGGTGCCAGCGTTCCATAGACATCACCGTAGGTCCTCGCCGCCGATGTCGAGAGCGTCAGGACGTCACCAGCGTCGGTCGCGTGCCGGGCACGAGCGGACAGTCTCCTGGCAGTTTCCCCGGTAGCGCGCAACTCTCGTCAGGTATCCGGCCAGGGACGTTGCCCGTACTCCCATGCCGCTGCGGGCGCGTTGCTTATCAGAGCCCAAGCGACCGGTGAATTGACCGGGCGCGCGCCGACCTCACCACAGCTCGCCACCCGTGAGCACATAGAGGAACGGCACCAGCGGGATGAGACCGAACACGGCCCATGCCAGCTTCGCGCCGCCCCCGATATTCCGGCGGGTGGCCAGGTCAATCCACATAAGGACCACGGCAACGGGATGGAGGAAACAGACCAGGAGTTCGAGGATCTTCTTCATTGCCTGAATCTACCCGGAGCGCTGTGGGCGCCTGTCCGGTCCTGCACGCCGGTGCCCGGCAGCGCGGAGCCCTTCGGTCGCCGGTAGTACAAGGAATGGCAGCGTGCTGACCCGCCTCATGCGCGGCCAGTCTGGTTCTCAGCGCGGTTGGGTGGCTACTGGCGGGCCATGTGCACGCGCAATTCGGCTTCGGAGTCCTCGATCAGCTCCCCGCTGACGTCGACCGTGACGCTGTGGATGGTGCCGGTGAACTTGAACGGGCTGGCGTAGTCGTCGGTGATCGCCGAGCCGGGGTTGGCGCCGCAGGTGAGCGCGCCGGGGTTGAGGACGAACGGGTTGGTGACGGGCGCTTCGGCGTTCCCGGTGAGGGTGCCGTCGACGTAGAGCTGGAGCTTGCCGGGCGCGCCCTTACCGTGGGCCAGGTCCGGCTGTCCGGTCGGCTCGAACTCGAACCTGAGCGCGTGCTTGCCGGGCGTCAGGACGACGTCGGATTCCACGCCGTATACGGCCCGGCCGACGTAGTTGTGGACGTAGCGGAGCTTGCCGTCCCTGACGAACAAGGCGTATCCGCCGGCGGCGGTGCCCTGGCACAGCAGTACCCCCTCGGCGCCGTCGGCGGGGATCTCGACGTCCGCGGTGATGCTGTGCGGGCGGTTCAGCACCCTGGGGGCGGCGAAGAACGGGATCGATTGCGTGCCGGGCCGGTAGGTGTAGCTGTCGCGGGGCGCCGCGACGAGCGGCTTCTCGGCGATCATCCGGGCCAGGCCGCTGCCGTCGACCGGCATCACGTTGTACTTGCCGGCCTCCACGTACCAGGTGCCGATCATCGCGATCAGCCGGTCGCGGTGGCTGGCGGCCACGTTGTGGTTCTCGGCGAAATCCTCCGCCACGTGGTAGAGCTCCCAGCCGTTGGCGTCCAGCTCAGACAGCGTATTGGCCGAGATCGGCTGCCCGAAGGGAATGCCCGCCTCGGTGAACGACGGGCCGGGCCACGGGCAGACGGCCCGCCAGCCGTCGTGGTAGATCGCCCGGTGACCCAGCATCTCGAAGTACTGCGTGTGGCGGCTGGTCTCGGCGGCAGCGTCAGCCAGCGTGCGGGCGAAGCTGATCCCGTGCAGGGGTGACTGGGTGACGCCGCGGATCGTTTTGGGCGGCTCGATGCCCAGCAGGTCCAGGACCGTGGGCACCATGTCGATGATGTGCGCGTACTGGGTGCGGATCTCGCCCCGGGCCGTGATCCGCTGCGGCCAGGAGACGATAAACGGATCGCTGACGCCGCCCCGGTAGGTCTCCCGCTTCCACCGGCGGAACGGCGTGTTCCCGGCCCACGTCCAGCCCCACGGGTAGTGGTTGAAGTGCCGGGGGCCGCCGATCTCGTCGATCAGCTCCAGGCTCTCCTCCAGCGGCTCCTGGGCGTTGTTGAAGAACTGCGCCTCATTCGTGGTCCCGGTGGGCCCGCCCTCGGCGCTGGCGCCGTTGTCGGAGATGACCATGATCAGCGTGTTGTCCAGATCTCCCTGCTGGCGCAGGAACTCGACCAGCCGCCCGACCTGGTGATCGGTGTGGCTAAGGAAACCGGCGAACACCTCCATGAACCGGCTGTACAGGCGCCGCGCCTCCGGCGGCAGCGACCCCCAGTCGGGCACGTCCGGATCATGCCGCGACAGCTCCGCGCCCGCCGGGGCGATGCCGAGTTCCTTCTGCCGGGCGAACACCTGCTCCCGGTACGCGTCCCAGCCCTCGTCAAACTGGCCTGCGTACCGGTCCGCCCACTCCTTCGGGACGTGGTGCGGCGCGTGCGTGGCGCCGAAACACAGATGCAGGTAGAACGGCCTGGCCGGGTCGACCTGCCTGACGTCGGAAATGAACTCCATCGCCTTGTCGACCAGGTCCTCGCTGAGGTGGTAACCCTCCTCGGGCGTGCGCGGCGGCTCCACCTGGTGGTTGTCATACACCAGATCCGGATACCACTGGCTGGTGTCACCGCCCAGGAAGCCGTAGAAACGCTGGAAGCCGCGCCCCAGCGGCCACCGGTCGAACGGGCCCGCGCCCGTCTCCTGGTTGCTCGGCGTCAGATGGTACTTCCCGACCATGAACGTGCTGTAGCCGTGCTCCACGAGCATCTCGGACAAGAAACCGTTCTCGAACGGGATGACGCCGTTGTACCCGGGATAGCCGCTCGCCAGCTCGGTGATGGCGGCCATCGCGTTGCTGTGATGGTTGCGGCCGGTGATGATGCACGAACGGCTCGGCGAGCACAGAGCCGTCGTGTGCATGTTGTTGTAGCGCAGGCCATTCGCGGCGAGCGCGTCGAAGCTGGGTGTCTCGATCGGGCTGCCGTAACAGCCCAGCTGGCCGAACCCCGTGTCGTCCAGCACGATGAACAGCACATTCGGCGCGCCCTCACGTGCCCGCACCGGGGCCGGCCACGCGGGCGCGGACTCCTCGGCGGTCCTCCCGATCACGCCGGGGAACGCAGCGCCGGGCTCGTACTCGAGTATCGCCATCTGGATCTCCCCTGCCAGTCGTCACTACCCACCGCTATCCCCGTATCCTGCGCCGCGGTGGCAGAGCCCGCATCACCCGGCACGGATGACCAGGGTTAAGGGTTTTCACACGGCTTCCACAATTTCTCCATGCTGCCTGCACATGCCCATCGCTGCCTCGGGGTATGGACCCAGGGCGGGACGGCGGCGCATCCATGTTGATTGCGCTCGACGTCGATTTGGTCGCGGTGTTAGCGGCCCGATGATCTACGGGGGGTCGCGCACGGTGGTCGCGCCTGATCTGTTGCTGCTGGATTCCAAGCTCTCGGTTCCGCCACCTCGCCCGGGTTTCGTGAGCCGGGCCGGGCTCATCGAGAAGGCCCGGGGGGGCGGGTGCCGGGTGATCGGCGTGACCGCGCCGGCGGGTTACGGCAAGTCGACGTTGCTGGCGGAGTGGGCTCTAGCCGAGGATCGCCCGGTCGTGTGGGTGTCGTTCGACCGTCTGGACGATGATCCGGCGCTTGTGCTCTCCTTGCTGGCATCCGCGTATGCCCGGGCCTGGCCGGCCGACGCCGGCCTGATCGCCGATGTGAGCGGGGCCGGCGTGTCGGTGCTGGGACGCGCCGCGCCTCGCCTGGCCTCGGTGTTCAGGGCGAGCCCGGTTCCGTTCGTGGTCATGCTCGATGATCTTCACGAGCTGCGGTCGCCGGCCTGTCACGATGTGCTGAGCGTGGTGATCTCGGGGATTCCCCGGGGCTCTCAGCTGGTGGCGGCGAGTCGTTTCGAGCAGCCTCACCTGCCACGGCTGCGGGCGTCAGGTGACGCGCTGGAGTTCATGGCGGCCGACCTGGCCCTGGACCCGGCCGGGGCCGAGCAGATTTTCTCACAGGTGCACGTGAGCCTCACTCGTGAGCTGGCCGCCGCTGTGACCGAGCGGACCGAGGGCTGGCCGGCCGGGCTGTACCTCGCAGCCGTGATAGCGGCGGGCAACGACGGCGAGCCAGTGACGGTCTCCGGTGATGACCGGTGGGTGGCGGACTATCTGTACCGCGAGTCGCTGGTCCGGCTGCCCGAGAGTGTTCAGCGGTTCCTGCGGCGCACGGCGGTGCTTGATCAGCTGTCCGCTCCGCTCTGCGAGGCCGTGCTGGCAGAATCGGGCGCGCAGGAGCAGTTGCGCGGGCTCGAGGCCTCGAGCTTGTTCTTGATCCCGCTGGATCGCCGGCGGGAATGGTACCGGTACCACGCGCTGTTCCGGGAATTCCTGCTCGCTGAGCTCCGTCGGATCGAGCCCGACGCCGTGATGAAGCTGCACCTGCGAGCCGCCGACTGGTATGAGTCCAGCGGATCCCCGGCGATGGCGCTCGAGCATCTGCTGAACACGGCCGAGCGGGACCGGTGCGTCCGGTTGGTGGCGGAGCTGATCCTTCCGACCTACCAGGCCGGCCAGATGTCGACCGTGCAGCGCTGGCTCTCGGCGCTCGGCGACGCCGCCATTGCGGAGTATCCCCCGCTGGCCGTGCTGGCCGGCTGGATCGCGGTGCTGACCGGGCAGACGGCCGAAGCGCAACGATGGGCGGCGGTCGCCGACGCCGCGTCGTTCGACCTGGTGCCCGCGGATGGCTCGGCGTCGTTCGGCTCGGCACGGGCCATGCTGCGGGCCCTGATGTGCGCGGCCGGCCCGGGGCAAATGGCGGCCGACGCGAGCTTCGCGGTCGCCCAGGAGCCGCCGTGGAGCTCGTGGCGCGACACAGCGCTCTGCTTGTGCGCCGAGGCGCACCTGCTCAGCGGAGACATCGACCAGGCCAGTGCCTTGTTCGCGGAGTCATCCGCTGCGGCAGCCGCGGTGAACAGTCCCAGTGCGATGGTCGTGAGCGATTCCGAGCTCGCCGTGCTGGCGATGGATGGCGGGCGATGGGCGGAGGCGGCCGGGCGCGTAGAGGCTGCGCTGGCCGTCGTCGATAAGGCCCGGATGCAGGACTACGCTACGAGCGCGCTCGCCTTCGCCGCCGCGGCGCGGCTAGCAGTGCACCGAGGCGACATGGAGGGAGCGAACCGGGAGCTGACGCGGGCGATGCGCGCCCGGCCGTCCCTGACGTTCGTGTTCCCGTACCTCGCCGTGCGGCTGCGACTGCAACTCGCCAAGGTGTACTGGGCCATAGCCGATTACTCGGCGGCTCGTCACCTGCTGCGGGAGATAGACGACATCGTGCTTCACCGGCCGGCCCTTGGCGCCCTCGGCCAGGAGGTCTCGGAGTTCCGCCGGATCGTCACATCGAACGCGCAGGGGGGACCTGCCGGCGGGTCGCCCCTGACCCCGGCCGAGCTTCGGCTGCTCCCCTACCTGCAGACGCACCTGACGATGGGGGAGATCGGGGAACGGTTGTTCGTGTCCCGCAACACCGTCAGCTCCCAGGTCACCTCGATCTACCGGAAGCTGGGCGTCTCGTCACGCAACGACGCGGTGACGCAAGCGACGACGATCGGCCTGCTCGGCGGGTAGTCGGAATCACTCACCCGACTAGGGTTCCAAGGCCTCGCCGGTGTCGTACCCGAGCGCCAGCGCGAGCTTCGGGGCCGTCGCGACAACGGCGGGGAGCCCGACGACGGGAATGACGCCGACCAGCACGTCGACGATCTCGGCGGCCGTCGCGCCCGCATTCACCGCGGCATCGGCGTGTGCTCCGTAGGATGGGACAGCGCCACCGACCGCGACCAGCGCGGCGAGCCGGACGAGTGCCAGCGTCTTCGGGTCCAGGTTGCGAGCCTCGACCTCCGTTCCTCCCGTGCCTGCTCCCGCAAAGCACGCGTCATTGATGACTAGACGGCGCAGCCGTTCGGCGTAGTCCACGAGCGAGCCACCTTTCTGCGACCCCGCGAGCCCGGCGACATCACCGGGACGCTCAGGGAGCCGACGGGGTATCAGGGCGCCTGTCTGGCCGAGATACCCGTGGTCGGCTCCATTGTCGGCCGGGCACACCACGTTTTCATCACGCATAAAACGTGAAACCCAATCGCATCGGCACGGGCGATGTCGGCACCACTCGGCGCGGCCGCGTGAGAGCCGATTTCACGTGTTCTGCGTGACGACGGCCGCGGCGTCCGAGCCCGACGATGAGCGTGTCGCAGAACGCAAGGCCACGAACTGCGTCCAGCGGGCGAGCGCTGACGTCGCCTACGCCCGTACGCCACGATCGGGACACGCCAGCCCCCCGCTGGGGCCCTGTCGAGGAAGCATGATGAGTGGTTCGGAACCTATGGCTCAGCGGAGATGTTGCGGTCGATTTCGACGCCGGACATGGTGAAGAGCCGCCTGGTGACGCGAATCGCGGAGTTTACAACACCGGCGGCGGACCGCACTTCGGCTCCGGGCTGACGATCAACACCGCGGCCGGGCTGTACGAGACAAGGACATGATCGCGCTCACCCGTCATGAACGGTACTGACCTGGAGGAATAATGAATGCTCGGGACGCGAACACGGTTACACGCCCGGGGCCACCTGACCATGTGGACGCCGGTCCCGTGGTGGGCAGGCGACCCCGTCCCACGGACCCGTGGTTGCACATGGACGGCCACGGTGCGGGCGGAGTCCCTGCTGCCGGCCAGCCTGGCCACGGCCGTACCGCGAGCCTGCGGCGCCAGCCGGTCCACATCGTGGAAGGCCGGATGAAAGGCGGCTACACCGACGTGTTCGAGCTCATCTGCGGTGAGTGCGGTGATCACCCGTATCTGGACTACCGGGAGATCGCGCCCCGGCTTCAGCTGATCCGCGGGCCTTACCCGCTGGAGGCAGGCCTCAGAGCGTATGCGGACCATCTCGGACAGGCCAGCAGCCAGGGCGGGCCGGCCGTTCCCGAGGCCGACAGCGCGGGCCCGCTGACGATCGATGCGCGCTAGAAGTCCCCGGTCTGCGTGACTGTGGCGGGGCCGGCCAATGGTGCACGCCCGCCGGGTGATCGTGAACGCGATCGTGTACGTCAACCGGACCGGGTGCGCCTGGCGGTACCTGCCGGCCGACTTCCCGCCCTGATAGGCAGACCGTTTACCACTACTTCGCCCGCTGGCAGAAAGGCGGCGTGTCCGAGCAGCTCAGCGGTCTGTTACGACAGTTAACCCGGGTCGCCGCGGGCCGTGATCCCGAACCCGCGGCCTGCGTTATCGACTCCCAGAGCGTCAAGACCGCCCCCACCGTGCCCGTCGCCACGCAGGGCACCGACGCAGCCAAGAAGATCACCGGCAGGAAGCGGAGCATCATCACCGGCACGCCCGGGCTGCCGCTGGCCGTGCTGGTCACCGCCGCCAGCGTGCAAGACGGCCCCGCCGGCCTGCAGCTGCTGACCAAGGCCGCCGCCGCGCACCCCGCGATCTGCAAGGCATGGGCCGGCAGCGCCTACCGCAACGCCGTCATCGAACACGCCGCCACCCTCGGCATCGACGTCGAAGTCGTCCGCCGCGACCCCGCCACCACGGGAGGATCAAACGCCCTCTTAGACGTGTCGTAACACCATGAGCCTCTTTTCAACCATGCGTACCGATTTCGCGGGACGGCGTGGATATCCCGGGAAATGTCGTAGCCGGGGAGTAGAATCGAATTCAGATCCTAGAAGCCTGCCCCTCCCGGGGACAACCAGAACCGCCCGCAGCGGCGGCCAGTCCCGGCGAGGAGGTGACCCAGGTGGGCGCAACGGCCCCGGCAAATGCCCGTGAGGCGCTGGACATGGTCCGCGCCGGGCTGGGCTACCTGGCCGCCGCCGACGCCGCCCAGCTCCCCGCCGCCACCCAGGCCGAATGCCTGCGCGAACTGGAACGGAACGACGCGGCCGCCACGGCGGCGCGGGCCTCGTTCCTGGCCGCGTTCACCGCCGGACAAGGCCACGCCGGGGACGGGGACTACAGCGCGGTGTCCTGGCTGATCCACCGGACCGGGATCACCCGCGGCGCCGCCGTCGGGCACAGCGCCTGGGCCAAGCGGGCGGCCACGCACCCGAAGGTGGTCGCGGCGCTGGGCGCCCGTCAGGTCTCGGAGTCCGTGGGGCGGGTGATCTGCCTGTGGACCGGCAAGCTGCCGCGGGAGCACCGGGACGCGGCGGACGAGCAGTTGCTGGCCGCGTTCGCCGGGGGGCTGGGGCTGGCGGACCTGGCGGGCCTGTTCGCGGAGATGTACGTGCGGGCCCGGGGGGACCTGCCGGATCAGGATCCGGGGCGGGAGTTCGCGGACCGGGAGGTGAAGCTGGCCACCACCATCGGCGGCGCCGGGGTGCTGCACGGCGACCTGACCGCCGGGTGCGCCGCCGCCGTCGCCGCGGTGCTGGACGCGCTGGCCGCCCCGGCCGGGAAGGACGATGACCGGACCAAGGGCCAGCGGTACCACGACGCCCTGGCCGAGGCGATGCGGCGGCTGACCGCGGCCGGGCTGCTGCCGGAGCGGGCCGGGCAGCCGGTCAAGGCCTGGGCGCACATCTCCCTCGCGGACCTGATGCTGCTCGACGGCGACTCCGCCCTGCAGGAGCAGTGGACCGAGCGGGTCCGCGCCCGGTGGGCCGCCCGCCGCGCGCACGCCGCCGAGACCGGCGCTAGCGACGGCGCCTGGCTGGACGGGGACGCCGCCGCGGCGATCGCCTGCGACGCCGCGATGGCCCCCGTCGTGACCGGCGACGTCAACGTGGACGCGCTGGAGGACCTGGTCCGGCTCTGCGTGGAACTAGACCGGCTCCGCCGCGACGACGAGCGCCGGCCGGACACTACCCAGGCGTGGGCGGCGATCGAGCAGGCGGTGATCGGCAAGGCCGTGGACCTGCTGTCGGGTCCGGGCGGGCTGGCCAGCTTCCTGCGGCGGCGGCAGCTCGGGGTGCGGCTGGGCGGGCCGAGCCTGCCGCTGGACATCGGGTACGCCGAGACGGTCCCGGCGGGGATCCGCAACGCGGTGCTGCTGCGGGACCGGCACTGCCAGTGGGCCGGCGGCTGCCACCAGCCCGCCGGGGCCTGCGAGGTGCACCATACCAAGCACAAGGCCCGCGGCGGCACGACCTCGGTCAAGGACTGTGTCTTGCTCTGCGCGTTCCACCACCAGGTCGTGATTCACCGCTGGGGCTGGACCCTGGTCGTCAACCCCGACGGGACCACCACCGCGTGGAACAAGGACAAGACCAAGGTGCTGCACAGCCACGGACCGCCCGCCCGCGCCGGGTAAGGTCCCGGCATGCCCCGGGGCAATCCACTACACAACCCGCCGGACCTGGCGACCCCCGGTCGCACCACCCCGGTGACGGCCCGCACCCATGATCTCCGGATCGCTGTCGTGAAGGGCTGCCTATTAGGAGACATCCTCTGTGATACCCCGAGATCCGCCGTAGGGGAGGCTCGCGCGGCCGCGGCTTCGGCACCTTCCTGGAGCCGGATCGGCCCGATGCGCGCGGCAGCCGACCACCTGCCAGGGAACCCGCGTGGCTTCCGGGTCGAGATGCGGGCGTCGCTACTGGCGGGGTGCGGTGGCACCGGCGAGAATCGCCGCGATGTCCTCGACCTGGTCAAGCTCGCCCGCGGCGACCTTCATGACCAGATCGTAGGCCAGCTCGTTAGTGAGCGTCAGCCGGCGGCCGTTGAGCCCGTAGAAGGCGATCACCGCTGCCAGCCCGAGCCGTTTGTTCCCGTCGATCAGGGCGTGATTGCGGGCCAGCGAATGCAGCAGCGCGGCCGCCTTGGCATCCAGGGACGGGTAGGCATCCTTGCCGAACGCCGTGGCCCGCGGGCGGGCGAGGGCAGCGTCGAGCAGCCCGTAATCGCGGACCGCGACCTCCGGCCCGACGACGCGCCCGGCGACGTGCAGCAGTTCCGGGAGCGTCAGGTAGATCACTGGCCGAGCCGCTCCAGCGCCTCAGCGTACCTGGGCAGCTCGTCATCGAGCACGCGGTCCAGCAGCTCGGCGCGGCTGTGGTTTTCCACGTACTCGCGGATCGCCTGACGAGCCACCTCCTGCATCGACCGGTGCTCAAGCTCGGCGCGCCGCCGCAGCGCCTCGGTCTCATCGTCGGCCAGCCGCAGAGTCATCGCCATGTCACGATGGTATCACACTTGATACCAGAGGCGCCGCGCCGAGGTGCGAGTGCGCGTCCAGGGGTGTCTACAGCGAGTAACCCGGCGGAATCGATCGATTTGCTGACAGCATGGTTGATTTCGGCGGATTTCGTCGTGAATGCCCTTCGTGCGCACCAGGAAGGCTATAACGTGCGCAGCGACGGAGGGGACGAGGCCAGATGTGGGCGGTGCTATACGACGACGGTACGTCGCTGACGACCGTCAGCGAGCCGATCGCTCGTAGCCTGGCCGAGGCCGAACGCCAGCGCGGCCACCGCGTGACAGTCCGGCGCCTGGACGACGACGCTGACAGTGCGCCGGAGCCGGTCCGCCGGGCCGAGCCGTCCGCAAGGCCCGAGCCGGTCAGCGAGTCCGAGCCGGCCCCTGCACCTGAACCGGTCCTCGCACCTGAGCCGGCGCAGAAGGTGGAGTCGGCGCAAACGGTGGAGCCGGCGCAAGCTGTGGAGCCGGCGCGGGCCGGGGAACCAGCCCCGGTGTCCGAGCCGACCCGCGAACCCGAACCGGCCCGTGCGCCCAGGCCTACAAGAGGCCGCAGGCTCCTGCTCTACGCGCTCGCCGCCGCCAGCATCGTCGTCGCGGCCGCGCTGGCCGATCACTGGGATGCGCTGCCCAGAGTGGGTGCCACGACCAGCTCCAGCCCGGCGCAGGTCAGCAGCCCTCCCCATCGTCCGCAGCTGCTGCCTCCGCTGGATCAGCCGCCGGTCATGCACTTCAGCAACGCAGTCCGCGCGAGGTCCCGGGGAGGATGACAGTGCTAAGGACCCTGATAGGGACGCGAGCGACGGTCAGGGGCGGCACCTGCGCCGCCCGTTCGGGCCAAATGCGCACGGCCGCTCCGTTCGTGATCGGCGCCCTCGTGCTGGGCGCCTGCGGCTGCACGGCGAGCAACCCGGCGCGGCCGGCCTCTCCCCCGCCTGCTACCCGGTCGTCGGCGGCGGATGGCATGAGCGGTATGCAGATGTCCTCCAACGCCCCGAAGCAACAGGCGGTTGAGCTGCGTACGGGACTGGAGGAGCTGTTCGGTCAGGACGTGTTCGTGGGTATCCGCGTGGCCCGCAGCCGGCTGCGTGGTGACCCCGACTTCACGCAAGCGGCGGTCGACGCCTTGTCCCGCAACTCCGACGACCTGACCACTCTCCTCGGCCGGGTGTACGGCAGCGCGCGGGCGCAGGAATTCCGCCGGCTCTGGGAGTCGCAGCAGGAGGGGCTGGTCGCGTACGCCCGCGCGGCCAGCGAGCACGACCAGGTCGCGAAGGCCGCCGCCCGGCGCCAGCTCGACGCCTTTCCCGGGCAGGTAGCGCAGTACCTGCACGACCTCACCGCGGGGAAAATCGCCGCGTCAACGATCAGCTCCCGCCTCAAGACGCACGTTGACGACCTCGTCCGCTTCACCGATGCCTACGCCGCCGGCGACTACGCGACGGCCTACCGGATCGAGCGGGTGGACTACGAGCGCCAGTTCGCGCTCGGCACGGTCATCGCCGCGGGAATCCTGCGCGGTCGTGACGGAAACCTTCCGGCCGACTTCGACAGCCCGCTCACGCGGCTGCGGTCGACGCTCGGCGAGCTGCTCGGAGAACACATGCAGCTCGTGGTCGACGCGATGGGAGCCGCCCTCCGGGGCGGTCCGGAGTTCAGGGCCGACGCCGCGCAGGTGAACGCGGACACCGGGCAGCTGGCGAGCGCGATCGGAGTCCTGTTCGGGCCGCAGAGCGCGACGCGGTTCGAAAGCGTGTGGGGTGATCACGTCGACGCGCTGGTCAGCTACTCCGGGGCGGTCGCGGCCGAGGACGAGCAAGGCAAGGCGAAGGCCCTGGCTCAGCTGGGTGCGTTCGAACGGCACCTGAGCGCCTTCCTGAGCACAGGGACCGACGGCCGGCTAACGGCACCCGCGCTCTCGGACGTTCTCCACATGCACGACCGTGATCTCGTCGAGCAGATCGACGCGTACGCCGGCGGCGACTTCAAGGCCGCGTACAGCGTGACCTACGAGGGCTACCAGCACATGTTCGCCGTCGCCGAGACGCTGGCCGGCGCGATCGGTCCGACCATCGCGGCCCGGCTGCCCAAGGGGGGCGTGCAGACCGGCGGCGGGGGGATGGCAGGCTCACGATGAGCCGCTGGCTCACGATGAGCCGCTGGCCGGCCGGACCGCTTGCCGTCGTGGCGTTGGCCGGGCTGCTGGTGTCGGGGTGCGGCGCCCCGGGGCCCGGCGCCGCGGCGACATCGTCTCCTCGCAGCGGGTCCGCGACGACGGCGCCGCCGCACGAGCCGCCCGGCGTGGCGGGGTTCCACTCCGTCCGCAGGTACGATCAGCCGGCCCTGCCGGTGCGGTTGCAGATACCGGCGATCGATGTGTCCACGCCTTTGGTGAAGCTCGGCCGTCTGCCCGACGGAAGCCTCGAAGTCCCGAAGGACTGGGACACGGCCGGCTGGTACGACAAGGGGCCCCGGCCCGGGCAGCCCGGCCCCGCGGTCATCCTCGGGCACGTGGACTCAAAGACGGGCCCGGCGGTCTTCTACCGGCTGCGCGCGCTGCGGCCGGGAGACATCGTCCGGGTGGGCCTGGCGGACGGCCGGATACTTGTCTTCCGCGTGCAGCGAGTCCAGCGGTATCCGAAGGATGAATTCCCGACCGAGGCGGTGTACTTCCCCACGCTCAACCGTGAGCTGCGCCTCATCACATGCGGGGGCGAGTTCGACTACGCCGCCGGAAGCTATCGCGACAACATCGTGGTCTACGCGACGCTGGCCAGCTGAGAGCTAGACGATCCGCTTACTGTTCTCTGGCTCGTCACGAGCGGCCGGGCTTACGCCACATCCGCCGTATATCGACGATTGCCGCGCCGGCCAGGCACAACAGCAACACCGCAGCGATCAGCCAGGCCACAGACACACCAGCATTCCCGCGCGCGCCGGCGGGCACCTGCGCTCGCGGAGCGGACGAGCCGGGCGAGGCCGGCACCCGCACGGTCGCTTCGGCGGTTGCTGTCGTCCCCCCTTCGGCCACCGCCACTCGAAGACGGGTCGCGGTCAGCGCCGGCTCAGTCGTGGCGTATGCGAGCTGGTACTGGTGAGCAAGATCAGCGCCGATCGCATCTACGGCTGGCATGAGCGAGCGGGAGGATGACGCAGTGACCGCCCAGCCTCCGCTGGCGCTGGCGAGCCGGGCGAGCAACGGCGCGACTTCCGGCACGGCCGCGACGTACAGGCTGGCGTCTGCGGCACGAAGCTGCCCGGACACGTCGCGCGCCAGCGCGGCGGGGATCGGGGTGGTCGTGATGAGGACGACGGCGCGTCGCCCCGGGGGCCCTCTGCGGACCTCTCGGACGGCGAGTGTCAGCGCCGACGCATCATCGCGCGGGCCCGAGAAGGTCGCACCCGCGAGCGCCTGCACGACCGAACCGGCGTCGCCGGTCAGTGGCTGGACGATGCGGGCAGGCCTAGCGTCCACCACCGCCGCCTCGGCGCCATTCGGCAGGCCGATCATCAGGTCGGCCACGGCGTTCTGCGCACCCTGAAGCTGAGCGCCGGGACCGGCGTCGACAACCACGGCGATGCGCAGCGCCGACGCCGGAAGCGGATCCACGTGGACCGCCTTCGGCCGCCCGTTCTGCCACAGCCGAAAGGCCTGCGCGTTCAGCGGACCGCCCGAGCCCGGAACCGCGACGATCACACCGACGTGTGACGGGTCCACCGTGACGGTGCCGACCACTCGAACCCCGAGGCCCGCCGTACGACTGGTAGTGGGGTCGGCTGCCGCTGGCATGGCTGTCACCGACGCGGCTGTCGCCGCTACAGCGATGGCAACTGCCGTCACGCCCGGCAGCCGACCTCGTACTCGTCGTCCCCGCTGCGTCCCGGAAACCATCTGATTGCTGTGCATAGCTGACCTCGACCATCGTAGAGCGGCGTGGCCCTTTGCGTCGGCTCAATCGCCGGTACTTCGGCCTGGCGGGCTGCGCGTGGCCGATGGCCCGCATTCCCCGGCATCTGTACCTTCTGTATATGAATGAGCGGCCGGGGTTAGTGCCCGTCCGGTGAAGCAGGACGCTGAAAAGGCCCTGGCGTGGCGATCGCCGTCGCCCGGCCAGGACCTGGCCTGGCGGAAGGAGGAGTCCGGTGACCCAGGAAACGGTATCCGCCCGCGGGGGCTCCCAGGCCGTCCGCGCCGCCCGCCGCGATGAGGCAGCCCTGCTCGGCGAGGTACTGGCCGACGCCTTTGCCGAGGACCCGGTCTTCGCCTGGCTGATCCCGCCGGCGCCGCGTGGCCGGGACAACCGCCTGCGCACGTTCTTCACCAGCATGAGCCGCAGTTACCTGCGGCGGGGCAAGCCGTGTTACCTCACCGGCGACGCCTCGGCCGCTGCGCTGTGGGCCGCGCCGGGCGCCTGGGCGATGCCGCTCAGCCAGGTCATCCTGGAGGCGGCGCCCAACGGGCTGGCCCTGCGCCGTCGCCTGTTCCGCGCGCTGCGCACGCAAATGCAGATCGAACGCCTGCACGCCGGGCAGTCCCCGCCGCACTGGTACCTCGGCTACCTCGGCACCCGCCGCGACCGGCAGGGCCAGGGGCTGGGCACCCAGATGCTGCGGGAGGTCCTGGCCGGCGCGGACACCGATGGCGTGCCGGCCTACCTCGAATCCTCCAGCGAACGCAACCTTCCGCTGTATGAGCGCAACGGCTTCCGGGTCGTCGGCGAACTACAGGCCCTAGGCCACGGGCCCACCATCTGGCGTATGTGGCGCGAACCCCCGCCCCGCACATGAGGCCGGGGACGGCTGACAGCGGCGGCGCCTGGGTCAGTGGGAGCGCCGCCGGCGTGACCCGGGCGGCTCCGCCGCTGGGGCTCAGGCGGGCTGCTGGTCGTGAAACGCGGTAGCCGAAGCACGCCTCGGCTGGAAGAGCCGGATCGGCCTGTGGCGGGAGCCGGCGCTCCTGGTCCATGCTGATCGGGAGGTGACATCGCTCAGGAGGAATTGGCTGTGGAGGTCCAGCGAGGTCGTTACACGGCGGACATCGACGGCGATTTCGTCGTCTTCTTGATCGGGATGCGGCTTAACCATCCGCTGCGGATCCGCAAGTGGTGGCCGGTGGCGGCGGCCATGCCCAGGATGCTGAAGGTGCTGAGCCAGCATCCGGAACTGGGCTGCCTGGGCTTCCAGCAGTGGTTCGGGCGGACGACCATTCTGGTCCAGTACTGGCGCGACTTCGATTCCCTGGACCGGTTCGCCAAGGACAGGGACCTACCGCACCTGGAGCCGTGGCGGCGGTTCAACCGCGCCGTCAGGGCCTCGGGGGACGTCGGGATCTGGCACGAGACGTTCCGGGTCCGGGCCGGGGAATACGAGGCCGTCTACGGCAACATGCCGGTCTTCGGCCTGGCGGCAGCCGCCACGCATCTGCCCGCCGCCCGCAAGGGCAACACCGCAGCCACCCGCATCGGCGCCAGCACCACTGACGAGCCGGCCGTCGCGCCGTACTGACCGCTACCTCGCGATAGCGTCGTTCGCCGCGTACCACACAGCCCTGTGCTCGAAACCGACGTCGGCGTGTCGCCCCGCGCACACTCCCGCCGTTATCGGGCGTTCTGGTCAGAGAATGCAGCCGGTCGGCCAGCAGCTCATCATTGGGTTATCCATGCCGTGTCGGGCTGCTTGTTTCGGGCGTCGCGGAATCCGGTGACGGTTCCGGCGCGTACGCGGCGGTTGATCTTCGTATTTCTTCTCGCACGATCTGCGCTCGGCCACTGTCTCCGGACCACAGGATCAGCTGAATGCCGATTCGGCGATGGGGAGCCAGCCGGGTGGATGCCTGTCACGCTTCGTGATCAGACCCGATTTTATGAGGCGCGCACTGTGGCTGTCTTGATGCGGTCCCGGAAGATACCGCACATCTTGAAGACGAGGAGCGGCGGGGCCGGCTGGTCAGGCGGGATCCGGTCCGACCTGCTGGTCCAGCCAATGGTGCAGCGGCGCCGCGGTACGCAGGAAGCCCACCACGCGATCCTTCGCCCCGGCCGTATACAGCCATGGCGCTACCGGCCACTGCCGCCAGCAGATCAGGCCCTTGCAGCGCAGAAGCCCGATCCGGGGATGGTCGCCCGGATACCCGCGCGGGGCGGTCTTGAGCATCTGCCCGCCGCCGACCTGCAGGCCATCGTCCCGCAGCCGCTCCGTCAGTCCGGCCAGCCGGGCGCCGTGCGGGTCCTCGATCACGGCCTGCCGGTACCGCTCCAGCTGGGAGCTGGTCATCATGTAGTAACCGAGGGCGGCCGTCAGCCCGTCGGCGCCGAACCTCACGTACCCGCCCCGGTCCAAGGTCGCGTAGATCTCGGTCTTGTACGGCGACTTGTCGGCGCGGAACCGTACATCCCGGTAGGGCCGGGCGATCCGGCCCGGACCGAACTCCCCGCTCAGTTCGTCAAGCAGTTCCGCCATGGGCTCGCGCACCGATGCCTCGTAGAAGCCCTTGTGCGCGCTCCAGTAGGCCTTCGTGTTGTCGGCCTGGAGGTCCTGGAAAAACTCCACCGCCTCCGGGGACCATCCCGAAAAACCCATGCGCCACAGCTTAAGCGGGAGATCCCAGACGGGGGGCCTGGCGCCCCCGCCGATCAGCCCGCGAGTCGCGGTACGCAACCAAGATCCTCTGATGCGCTCGGCATAGCTCTCCTCCGCCGGGGATCGCCGGGGCTGGACGCTCGCATGGTGGCGTACTTGGGTGTCGTGCTCTCCCACCCGGGAGACGACGGACAAAGGGCGACCCGCATGCCCGCCGCTCTGTACGGCATCGGGCCTGGCGTTGATCCGGCCTGAGGCCCGCGCAGAGCTGCCCGGCGTGCGTGGTGGGACGGGCGAGGCGCAGGTACTCAAGCCCGGCCCCGTGCGTTCGCGCTCCGCTTGTTAATGGCTCACCGGGCTGGAACCGCCGGGCCGGCGGGGCCGGTTCAGCTGCCGGTGTCCTGCCGGTGCAGCTCGGTTTCGAGCAGGTCCATGGCCTTGAGGAAGGCCTCCTGCTCGTCGGGGGTGAGCTTGTCCAGCACGCGGGCCAGCGGTTTGGCGGCGCCGTCGAGCCAGTGGCCGATCAGGGTTGCCTGGCCGGGGATGATCTGGACGATCGTGCGCCGCCGGTCGGCCGGGTCGGGGCGCCGCTCGACCAGGCCTGCGCGGTCAAGGTCGGCGAGCACGCCGCTGACCGTGGGGAGGGTCAGGTCCAGCCGGGACGCTAGTTCCCCGACGGTGAGCGGGCCGCCGCGGATCTGCTCGAGTGCGGCGACGTGCCGCGGGCTCAGCGGAGAGGGCACGGGCGCGGGCGCGGCGCGGTCCTGCCAGCGCCGCATTCCCCTGGTCACACGGGGAAACAGCTGCATCAGGCGCAGGCACAGCGCGGAGTGCTCAGAGCTGCCCGCCTGGTCCGCCATGGCCCTGCTTCCGTGGTGCGCCGTCCCGCGTTGACTGCCTGCACCCAAATATATACGCTTTCGCTATCAAAACTATTCTGATTCAGGAACGAAAATTTGCGGAGGGTGACATGACACCGCAGGGAGAGCCGACCGCCTCAGCGCTGCAGGCACTGGCCGGGGACAGCACGCTCACCGGGTCCTGGATCCTGGACCCGGCCAGGTCCGAGGTCCGGCTGGCGAGCAGGCACACCTGGGGTCTCCGTCCGCTCCACGGCGTCTTCCGCCAGGTCACTGGCAACGGCACGGTGACCGCGGACGGCCAGGTCACCGGCACCCTCACCGTCGCTGCCGGGTCGATCGACACGAAGAACAAGATGCGCGACAAGGACCTGCGGTCGGCCAAGCTCTTCGACATCGCCAGCCACCCGGACATCACCTACACCGTCGATAGCATGAAGCCCGCCAGCGGGGGCGTCCGGGTGACCGGCAGCCTGACCGTCCGCGGTCGCACCCACCCGCTCTCCCTCGACGCGACGGTCTCCACCGCCGCAGGCGAGATCTGGCTGGACGCCGAGGTCCCGGTCAACCGGGCGGACTTCGGCCTGACATACAGCCCGCTGCGCATGGCGTCGCTGGACAACACCATCACGGTCCACGCCGTGTTCACCCGCCAGTAAGCCCACGGCGCTGCACGCGATAGCCCCGCGCTAGCCGGGATGCGTAACGCGGTCAACGTTGACGCAAGAGCCGTGAAATACCCGCCGTTATGCGCGGCTCGCGGCTTGTACGCCATGATCACGAACATCACCCAGAAGGCGGTGTTCTGTGCAGGTGGCAGCTCGCCGTCGACGTCGCCGGTCAGCCCGGACGCGCTGGGGCGTTCCTGGCGTATGGCGGCTGTCGGCCGGGTTTGAGGCCTTCGTCGAAGAGCTGGCGCAGGCATCCGCGGCCAGCGATGCCCGGCAGACCCAGCAACGACGGGAGCACCTCGCTGTCAGGTACCGGCTCAGATACCGACTGACCTGGTGCCTGCCCTGAAGGCGAAGTACGGCCTGAAGCTGATCGGCGAGCAGCAGCCATCCGGTTGGCTAGAAGGGGCCCGATTGGAACTGCGCGGCCATGGCGACGGGCCTGGCGCGCTGCGCCAGCCCGCGGAAGGGCGGCCGTGAGCGCTGCCGGGATCGGCGTGCCGAATAAGCCGTGCTGATCTGGCGAGTCTCGCGGCGTGACCCGGCCCGCGCCGGGCGGCCCTAAGCTGGCTCGCCCGCGGGCATCCTGCCGCTTATGGTGGTGCCGAGCCCGGGTGCGGAGCGGATGCAGAAGGTGCCGCCGGCCGCGGCCAGCCGGTCTGCCATGCCTTGCAAGCCGGTGCCGGGTGTGGGCTTGGCGGTGTCAAAGCCGTCGCCGTCGTCGGTGACGGTGAACTCGAGGTGGCCATCGGGGCAGGACAGGGCGACTGTGGCGGAAGAAGCGCGGGCGTATTTCGCGACGTTTTGCAGCGCTTCCAGGATGCAGAAGTAGGCGGTGGCTTCGGCGTCCCGCCGGTAGCGGTCGATTCCGTCCGCCTCGACCAGGACCGGAAGCGGGGCTCTGGCGGCCTGTGCCCGGACGGCTGCTTCTAGCCCCTGGTCGGCCAGCAGCGGCGGGTAGATCCCGCGGGCCAGGGCGCGCAGGTCATCCAGCGCCGCGTGCAGGCCGTCCCGGAGCTCGCCGGTTAGCTGCCTGACCTCGGCGGGGTCGTCTGCGGCGTCATCCAGCACGCCGAGCTGGATCATGAGCGCGACGAGCTGTTGCTGGGCGCCGTCGTGCAGGTTCCGTTCTATCCGCTGCCGTTCGGTGTCCTGGGCGCTGACCAGCCGCCGCCGTGACGCCCGCAGGTCGTCGATGGTGGCCTGCAGTTCGGCGGTCAGGCGGACGTTACGCAGCACCAGGCCCGCCTGCGACGCCAGGTGGGCCAGCAGCTTGTCCTCGGCGGCCGACACCGGCTCATTCTTCGGTTTTTCAATGGTGATCGCGCCGAGCAGCTCATCCCCGTGGCGGACGGCGATCGCCCGCGTCGCGCCGAGCTCCGGGAGCCTGTCGCCGCCGGTGAGCGGGACGGCGGCGGCCGGGGGGGATCCATGCGGCCAGGTCACCCGCGCGCGGAGCTGCGGCCCGACCCGGACCCAGACCTCTACCCGGACCGCGCCCGTGGCACCGGCCAGGACCGATGACATCCGGTCCAGTGCCGCATCGGCGTCCAGCTGCCCGGCCATGTCCTCCGCGAAATCGGCGAGCACCTGGTAAGGCGTCGCCCGTTGCCCGTACACGATGCGGTTCGCGGCGAGCTGGGCCCGGCGGCGCAGCGGCTGGAACAGCACCGCGATCGCCAGCGCCGCCGCGGCCGTCAGGAGAGGGCCGCCCGCGTAACCGG